>Ga0206131_10000369_pt1 | contig 64528 bp, 61 predicted proteins | sample Helgoland_Spring_FD_148636 | JGI IMG/M metagenome (GOLD analysis project Ga0206131, IMG submission 148636) | Pelagic subsurface seawater microbial communities from Kabeltonne, Helgoland, North Sea - Helgoland_Spring_Bloom_20160517_1 | ecosystem: Environmental > Aquatic > Marine > Epipelagic ... | reverse complement strand
ACCCGAAGAATAATGGCGGGAGCCGGAATAGGATCTGCAGTAGCTGGACGGAAAATAACCGTAGTAATTGCTGGAACGAGAATACCGGGTGCTGCGCCGTCCGCTGTCGATGCGCTGAATGTTCGGCCGGAGGGGGATGGTTTCCTCTACGGAGGGTTCACGATTGGCCTCGGCAAGGGCGCGTGCGGCTGCGGCCTTTTCCCATGCAAGACGTCTCTCTTCAGTAGCTTTTTGCGCAACCTCACGGCGGGCGATTTGCTTTTGCTCAACGCGTTTATCGTATGCCTCGCGTGCCAACCGCTCGTTACGGTAGATTGCGGCGGCGGCGGTGGCATCCATCCCAAAGTTACGCCGCTGCTGCGGGCTGAGATCGCCGTAGCGCAGCCGTGCGGTGCCGGATGAGTGCGAAAGAGAAACGCCTCCGGCATCGATGGCGGTGATGCGGACATCCTCGTAAACGCGGCCTTTCATCGTCTCGAAGCGATCCACCTTTGCCGAAAGGGCGATGGCGCGGCGCTCCTCGACACTGGCGGCGGCACGACTGTCTTCCGAAACCAAATCCGCGCCAAACGACAGGCAGGCGGAGCACGCGAGAAGGATCAGAGGGGTTCTCATGAAGGGAACATTACACCGCAAAGTGTTTCACGTCCAGAGAGAGCTCCCGGTCAGGGAGGGCACGATCTCACCCGGTAGGGCTGATCCGGCTCGGTCAGCCCACTTCAAAAATCTGGCAGCCCGCCTCACCCACACGGAACTGAGATCCCGGGGGAAATGTGGTGTCTTGCCGTGGCTTCACTCTCTTTACTGAGATACGCCGCTTCCGATCTTGATCAGGGCCGACCGAGCCGGATCAGCCCTACCATGATTGAATGGTTTGGGCTGCGTCAGGCGAATACACCGATGAAAATCACACCCATGACCTTTCCATGATTTGACTTTCGCCCCGACGACGATGGATGCAGGATCGGTGCAGGCAATGGTGGGTAATACGATCATATCAGCGACGGCGGCAACGATGCTGCTGGCGGGCTGCGCTGCGGTTTCCCCGGAAAGCCGGATGGGCGATGTCGGCGCACCGGGCTCGTGGGCGGCGACGCGCGAGGCGCGGGCGGGGATCGACCGAAACTGGGTTAGGAAAATCGGCGGGGCGGAATTGCGCAGCCTGGTGGACAATGCGATTTCCAACAACCCGGACATGAAGGCCGCAGCCGCGCGGGTTGAAAAGGCGGGGGCGGAGGCCAAGATCGCAGGAGCCGGGCGTTTGCCGAGCCTGGGGCTGGGTGCGGACGGACTGAGAAACAAGCAAAATTTCATCGGTCTCCCCTCCGGCGGCGCAGGCGGACCGGGGATCCCGACGAACCTTTCCCGGAAGTTCGGGGTGGATCTGAATGCGGCATGGGAGGTCGACGTGTGGGGGCGCGCGAAGGCCGGCCAGGAGGGTGCCATCGCCGATGCGGAGGCAAGGCGGTACGAATACGAGGCGGCGCGCGTTTCGCTTGCGGGGCAGGTGACAAAAGCATGGCTGGCTCTAGGCGAGGCGAACGAGCAGTCGGTACTCGCCAAGGAGGCACTGGTGGCCGTGGGCGTGCTGGCAGATGCTGTGCGGGAGCGTTTCGAGAGAGCCATTGAAGACAGCGGCGGCACCGCCTCGCAGGTGCGGCTTACGGAATCCGAGCGCGCGACACGTAGGGCGGCGCTGGCGGAGCGGAAGCAAGAACGCGAGCGGGTGCTGCGGCAGCTTGAAATCCTCCTCGGAACATATCCTTCCGGTAGCCTCGCAGCGGGCGCGCGGCTGCCCGCCTTTCCGGGCGCAACTCCTTCCGGACTTCCTTCCGAGCTGCTCCTGCGCAGGCCGGATATTTTGGCTGCGGAGCGGACACTGGCGGCATCCGGGCGGCGGGTGAAAGAGCGCAAGCTTGCGCGTTTCCCCAGCCTGAGCCTGACCGGTTCCGCAGGGACGGCGACGGAGGGTCTCGGCGATGTGTTGCAAAGCGATTTAAGCGTGTGGTCCATCGGCGGGAGCCTGACGCAGCCGATCTTCGAAGGAGGCAAGATCACGGGAGAGATATCGAAGGCGCAAGCGGGCGAGCGCGAGGAGATTGCAAAATTGCAAAAGACCGTGCTCGATGCCTTTGGTGAGGTGGAGCAGGCGCTCATTGCAGAAGCTTTCCTGGCGGAGCGCGAGCGGGCGGCAAAACAGGCAGCGTCGCTGGCCACCGAAGCGGCGGAACGGGCGGGCGAGGAGTATTCCGCCGGCACCACCGATGTCCTCAGCCTGATCGAAGCCACCGAGAGAAAAATCGATTCCGCCAGTCAATACGCCGCGATACGCCGCCTGCGCCTCGACAACCGTGTTGACCTCCACCTCGCCCTCGGCGGGGATTTCAAAGCGACCAAATGACCCCATGAACGAGAATCTCGAAACCGAACGGAAAACGCAGGTGACAGCGGTGATCTCCTTCGTGGTGATCCTGGGCATCATCGGCATCACCGCGCTGGGGATCATCTTGCTGGTCATCAACAAGCGGGTAGCGAAAGAAGAGGACAAGGAGCGGATCGTGCCCGCCGTCGAGGTGGTGAATGTCGTGAAATCGGATTACCGGGTGGAAATCGGAACTCAAGGAGTGGTAGAAAGCGTGCGCGAAACGATGCTCGCGGCGGAAGTCGGCGGGCGGGTGATGGAGATCGCCGGAGCGCTGAAGCAGGGCGGCACTGTGGATAAGGGCGCGCGCCTCGTACAAATCGACCCGGCGGATTATCGCTCGGCATTGGCAGCCGCGGAAGTGCGACGGGCTGAGGCTGAGCTGGCGCTGGAACAGGAGCGGGCGAAGGTCGAGCAGGCAAAACTGGACTGGGACAAGCTCGGCATAGGAAAACCCCTCAACCCCCTCGTACTACGCAAACCTTACTTGGATGCCGCGGAGGCGAAAGCCGCCTCGGCCGTCGAGGAGGCAGCGAAGGCCCGCCGCGACGTGGAGCGGACGGAGATCCTCGCACCCTTCGATGCCGGCGTGCGCTCGGTGAATGTGGAGATCGGGGCGGTGGTCGCCCCGGGAACGATGGTCGCAGAGCTTTATGCGAGCAACCAACTGGAGGTGCGCCTGCCCCTGAGCCTGGAGGACTTCGGTTTCCTCGCCCGCAATGACGATGGCAACGTGAAAGGCGAAGTGACCCTCAGAGGAAAAATCGGCATCGAGGAATACATTTGGAAAGCCTTACCAGTACGCGTCGATCCGGAGATCGAGAGGAAAACTCTCTCGGCGAACATCGCGGTCCGCGTGATCCCCATGGATGGCAATGAATTCCCCCTCCCGCCAGTCGGGCTTTTCGTGAACGCGGAAATCGAAGGAAAACGGCTCGACGATGTGGCCGAGATCCCGCGCCGGGCATTGCTCGAAGGCAAGCGCGTGATCGTTGTCGGCGACGGCGGCAAGATCGATTTCCGGGATGTCGAAGTGCTGCGCCTGACGGAATCATCCGCAGTGATACACGGCGGGCTTGATGCGGGCGACAGGGTCATTCTCACCCGCCTTTCCGCACCGGTCGTAGGCATGGAGGTGGAGATCGACGTCGTAGAGGTGGAGGAGGGCGAATGAACGCGGTCAGATGGTTCACCCGCAACCATGTAGCGGGAAATTTTATCATGCTCATCGTGTTGCTCGCCGGCTTCACGACGTGGTTCAAGCTGAAGAAAGAGATTTTCCCGGAGATCGCCATCGACGCGGTTGCCGTGAGCATTCCCTATCCGAACGCGACTCCCGAGGAAACGGAACGCGGGGTGGTGATCCCAGTGGAAGAGGCCATTGCGGACTTGCAGGGCATCAAAAAAATCCGGGGAACCGGCTCGCAGAACATCGGCTCCGTGCTCGTTGAAGTGGAAACGGGTTACAACGTCCGCTCGGTCATGAGCGATGTAAAATCCCGCGTCGATGCCATCGAAAATTTTCCTGAAGAGGCGGAGACACCGGTGCTGGAGGAGATCATCATCAAGAATCCGGTGATGAGCATCACCCTCACGGCGGACACCGATGAGGCAACGATGCGCAAGCTCGCCGAGCAGGTGCGCGACGATCTGCTGACCTACGAGGCACCGAAGGCAACCAGCTTTGGAACGTTTTTCGGGAGAGCGTTCGGCGGCACCCCGAAGATCAGCCAAGTGGTGATCACAGGAACCCGCCCCTACGAAATCTCCATCGAGGTATCCGAGGAAAAGCTCCGCAAGCTCGGCCTCAAGCTTTCCGACATCGCAAGGGCGGTGCGCAGCAGCACGCTCGACCTTCCCGGCGGCTCCGTCCGCACGGAGCGCGGCGAGGTGATACTCCGCGCGCTGGGCAAACGCTACAAGGCCAGCGAAATGGCGAGCGTTCCCATCACGACATTGCCGGATGGCAGCGCGGTTCTCCTCGGTGATGTGGCGGAGCTGATCGACGGCTTCGAAGACGTGGACCTGAGCAGCCGTTTCGATGGAGACCGGGCGGTGGTGATCAACGTATTCCGCGTCGGCAACGAAGACACGCTCGCGCTCGCGGAACTCGTCAGGAAATACGTGGACGAATCCAAGGCACGCCTGCCGGAGGGCGTCACCCTCTCGATCTGGAACGACCAGAGCGTCTATCTTCTCGGCCGGCTGGATCTACTGAAACGCAACGCCATCACCGGCCTGCTGCTGGTGCTCGGCGTGCTGACCCTTTTCCTCCGTCCTTCGCTGGCGCTGCTGGTCGCGGTCGGCATCCCGGTATCCTTCGCGGGCGGGATCTGGCTGATGCCCTACATGGGGATTTCTATCAACATGATCTCGCTCTTCGCTTTCATCCTCGTGCTAGGGATCGTGGTGGACGATGCGATTGTGACCGGGGAGAACGTCTATCACCGCATCCAGCAAGGCGAGCACCCGAGCATCGCCGCGTGGAAGGGAACCAGCGAAGTCGGCACCATCGTGGTCTTCGGAGTGCTCACGACCATGGTCGCCTTCACCCCCATGCTCGGCCTCAGCGGGGTCAGTGGAAAAATCTGGCCGAACATCCCGCTCGTCGTCATCCCGACGCTCGCGTTTTCCCTGCTGCAATCGAAGTTTGTCCTCCCCGCCCACCTCGCTCTACTCGCACCGCGCGACAGGTCGGAGAAGCCTCGTTCCAGGTTTTTCCTAAAACGCATGCTCGACGGCCTCTTCGCATTTCAGCGCAAGATCGCCGACGGTTTGGAGCGGTTCGTGGAAAAGGTCTACCAACCGGCGCTGAACTTCTCGCTGCAGTGGCGGTATGTGACCGCCGCCACGTTCATCTCGGTTCTGGTTCTCACACTCGCCGTCGTCGGCACCGGCCAGATCCAGTTCAGGTTTTTCCCGGAGGTGGAAGGCGACATACTCAGCGCGAAAATCGAACTGACCCAGGGCGTACCTTTCGAAGAAACCGAAAAAGTCGTCCAGCGTATCGAGGCCGCCGCGCTTGAGCTTTCCAAGAAATTCAAAACCAAAAGCGGGGGCAATATCCTCAAGCACGTCCTGACCAGCGCGGGAACTCAGCCGTTCCAGACCGGAGTGGTGATCGGTGGTCCGCCGAGCGCGACGCACATCGGCGAGGTGACCCTCGAACTCGCGCCTGCCGGGGATCGCAGCATCAGCTCCGTGGATTTGGTCGCGGAGTGGCGGAAACTTGTCGGAACGCTCCCCGGCGTGGTCGAGATGAGCATCCAGGCGGAAACGGCGAGCTCCGGAAACGCCATCGACGTGAACCTTACCGGGCCGAACCTCGATCGGCTCGCCGAGGCGACTGAATTTGTGAAAGAAGGGCTGGCCGGTTACTCCGGTGTGATCGACATCTCGGATTCCAACCGTGCGGGCAAGGACGAGCTGCGCTTCGAAAAGCTCACCCCCGCCGGCCGTGCCATGGGATTCCGCCTGGAGGATGTCGCCTCCCAGGTGCGGGATGCGTTCTATGGTAACGAGGTTCAGCGCCTGCAGCGCGGCCGCGACGAAGTGAAGGTCATGGTGCGTTTCCCGAAAGATGCAAGGCGCACACTTGAAAGCCTCGAAACAATGAAGATCCGCACTTCGGAAGGCGATGAGGTGCCGCTGCAACAGGTGGTGGAGCTGAAGCCCGGCCGCGGTCCCGCCGTCATCAACCGCACCGACAGGCAGCGCTCAATCAAGATCACCGCCGATGTAGAACCCGGCGTCAACGCGAACGAGGTGGTCACCGGTTTCACCAAAAAGATCCTGGAAGAAATTCCCCAGCGATTCCCTGGCGTGAGGTTTGCCTTCGAGGGCGAGCAGAAGGATCAGAACGACAGCGTCCGTGAGATCGGCCTCGGTTTCCTCGCTTCGCTCGTCGGAATGTATGTGCTCATCGCCATCCCGCTGCGCTCCTACCTGCAGCCGCTCATCATCATGACGGCGATCCCCTTCGGGCTCGTCGGTGCGATCTGGGGGCACGCCCTGCTCGGCATGAATCTCAGCATCATGTCGATGTGCGGACTCGTCGCGCTGGCCGGTGTGGTGGTGAACGACTCGCTGGTGATGGTCGATTATGTGAACCGACACCGTGACGAATCCGCCACCATCCGCGAAGCGGCGATCGCGGCTGGAGGACGGCGTTTCCGCGCGATCCTGCTGACATCACTTACTACGTTCGTCGGCATCATGCCGATGATGCTGGAAACGGATGTCCAAGCGCGTTTCCTCATCCCCATGGCCGTCTCTCTCGCCTTCGGCATTCTCTTCGCAACATTCATCACCCTGTTCCTCGTCCCCGGCGTCTACCTAATCCTGGAGGATGTGAAGAACCTGGCTGGAAAGTTGGGGAAGAAACGTCGTGCCTGATCACTCCATCAGCCGAGTCTGGAAGACTTCGTAAATCCATTTCCGTGAACCGCCAAAAACGCAGTTGATCATAACGTATCCAGCACGCAGAGATCATGATAAACAGCTTTCCCGGAACGGTGTTTCCGGATCGTGGCCATCCGCTCGATGGAAACCAGCACCGTCACCGGGTGATCGGAGGCCTCCTCCTCCACAGCGCAAAATTTCTGCTGGGCCTTCTTGATCGTGTAGGAATCAGGCACGCCACAACGCATCCCTTTTTCTCAAAAAAGGAATACGCAATTGATTCGGCAGTCAAAGCTGGATCGAGTGCCTCTCCCAGAAAGCGCGCAGGCCGCCGTCGTCTCCCTTGAAGACATTGCGCTCCATCGGTTGCGAGATGCTTCCGAAGAAGCGTGGGCTACGCCATGAGCTGGTGCTGTAATGCTTCGCGCGCGAGCCGCCGTTTTCCCAGACGACCCCTCCGTATTGCCACATGGACCAGCCGCCCCAGATGCCGTAAAGCTCCGTGAGGCTGTCCGGTGTCAGGGCGCCTCCTGCGATCCTCCGCTCGGTACCGCCGGGACCGTAGAGGGCCAGCCAATACGGCGTGCGGCGGATGATTCGCTTTTGCGCCGGGCTTGCGTTACGCAGGCGCGAGCGCAGGCCGTCGCTATTCTCCAAATAGGTAACCGGGTAAACGCCGGTGCGCTGGTGGACGCGTTGAATGAATTTCACCAAGCGATCCGGTGTCGACTTGGTATCGAAATCACCGACCAACAGGATTCGTTTTCCGGATATCCCATTAGCTCGCGCAACCGCCCGCACGCGGCTCACAAAGCTGTCCGCCTGAGCCCCTGGATCCTGATCCATCGTGACAAAATGGTAGGCGCCGAGCATCAGTCCTTCGCGATCCGCCGATTTCAAAAAATCTCCGAACTTGTCATCCAGCAGCGGCCCCTTCGCCGAGCGGGCGATGAGCGCCTGGGCACCGTTTTTGCGCAATGTGGAGACATCGTGCTGCGTATAGCGGTCGCCGCCGCGCTGCACCTCCTTCGGATCCCAGCCCGAAACATTCAGCACTACCGGGGACTTGGAAACGCTTGTCCCGCCGAAGCCCCCGCCACATTGGGTGAAGAGCGGTATGGAAAGCAGGATTAGGAGTTTTTTCATACCCAATGAAACCATCGCCTCCCGCCCATCGCAAGGTGGGAAAGGGATCGCCGCTCAGTTGCTTTCTTTCGGGGCATTCGCCTTCTCGTGTCCCGCCTTCGCTTCTGCGTCCGCCTCCTCAAACTCATCCGCCGCTAACAAATTCGGAGGTTCCGAAACATCCATCTGAGTCTTCAAAGCCGCAACCGCCGCAGAATCCCGCTGGTCGCGGACGTGGAGCGCGAAGGCGATCACCTCAGAAATTGATTTCGAAGTGAGATTCTCAATCTCGGATTTGATCTCATCGACGGACATGGTTTGCAGGTGCGCTCGGGCGCACCCTAAGGTATCTGCCCGGCCGGGACAGGCAAGATCCGATATCCGGCGTGGTGATAAGGTTCGTCCAGCCGTCCTTGTCCGGTTCCGCATTGGCGGAGGTGGCGAACATCGCGGCGGCGAGGCGCAAAGGAAGAGGATTTGATGAGCAAGAAGGGATGGTTCCTCTTCCAAAACCCACCATCGTCTCGGCCTTTGCGCCTCGGCGGCTTTGCGCGAGCCTTTCCCAGTTCCGTAAAACTGCCGGAAACAAACCATTGAACCGCCGTGCGGAATGGGGAACATGACGGCGACCTTGTTTTGAAACCTCTTCTCCAACTTTCCGGGATCGCGAAATCCTTCGGCGCGGTGCGTGCGCTGAAAGGGGTTTCGTTCGGGCTGAAGGCGGGGGAAGTGCATGCGCTGCTTGGTGAGAACGGGGCGGGAAAATCAACCCTGATCAAGGTGATCACCGGGGCGCACCGCGCGGACGGCGGGACGATGGAGGTCAACGGCGAGGTGGTTTCTGAACTCACGCCGGCGGCGGCGCGGGAGCTTGGGATCGCTTGCATCTACCAGCAGCCAGCGCTTTTTCCAGATCTGAGCGTGGCGGAGAACATTGCCCTGCGGCTGGAGAAGACCGGGCTTCTCGTGAAGGTGAAATGGGCGGCACGGAGGAGGAGAGCAGCAGAACTGTTAGGGCGAATCGGGGCGGAGATTTCTCCGGATGCGGAGGTGAGGTCGCTGTCGATGCCGGAGCAGCAACTGGTGGAGATCGCCTGTGCGCTGGGCTCCGGCGCAAAGATCGTGATCATGGACGAGCCGACGGCTTCGCTAACACAGAAAGAGCAACACCTGCTTTTCAAGGTGGTCAGGGATCTGCGGAAGAGCGGTGTGGGTGTGATCTACATCTCGCACCGGCTGGAGGAGATCTTCGCGTTGGCGGATCGTGTGACTGTGCTCCGCGACGGCGAGAGCGTGGGGACGAACCCTGTCGACGGCCTGACCGAGGCGCAAATGATCAAGCTGATGGTCGGCCGCGAGGTGGAGGCGATATATCCCCCGGCGGAGGGAGAACCAGGAGAGTTGGTGCTTTCAGTGAAAGGGCTTTCCTGTGCGGCGGGCGGGGTGGAGGACGTGAGCCTCGATGTGCGGGCGGGCGAGATCGTGGGGCTTGCGGGATTGGTCGGCGCGGGGCGGACGGAACTGGCGAGGGTGCTGTTCGGGATCACGGCGGCGGATGGCGGGGAGATTTTTCTCAACGGAAATGCGGTGAGAATACGCAGCCCGCGCGAGGCGATTTCCCATCGGATCGCGTACGTGCCGGAGGACAGGCGCAGGCACGGAGTGATACTCGATATGGCGATTTCCGCAAACATGACGATGGCGAGCCATGGCAAAATTTTCCCCAAGGGCTTGTTGAAATCCGGCGTGGAGACGGAGGCGGCAAAGAATTTCATCCGCGATCTCGGGATCAAGGCGAGCGGGCCGGAGGCTCCCGGTGGAAGCTTGAGCGGCGGCAACCAGCAGAAGGTGAGCGTGGCGCGGTGGCTGGCGACGGAGCCAAAACTGCTGATCCTCGACGAGCCGACCCAGGGGGTGGATGTCGGCGCGAAGGGCGAGATCCACCGCATCATCCGTGAACTCGCGAAGGAGGGGCTGGCGGTGCTGATGATTTCCAGCGACCTCCCCGAGGTGCTCGGAATGAGCGACCGGGTGGCGGTGATGCGCGGCGGACAGATCGTGGCGATGCTGGAAAAGGGAGAGGCGGATGCCCACACAGTGATGGCGGCGGCGCTGGGCAGAGGGGAGGTGGCGGAATGAAAGCGTATTCGCGGGAGCTGACGGTTGGCGCGGCGCTGGTGCTGCTGATGGCTGCGCTGGTGTTGTTCGCTCCGAACTTTTTCGAAGCGCAGCCATTTATCTCACGGCTCGCCTCACAGATGCCCGCGCTGGTGGCGGCCATCGGGGTGGCGCTGGTAATCATGACCCGGCAGATCGATATCTCGATCGGGGCGCAGTTTGGGATGTGCGCGGTGATCGCCGGGACGGCCGCCGCCGCCGGGATGACTATGGGTGTCGCGGTGGCCTGTGCACTCGGTGCCGGTGCGGTGATGGGCGCGGCCAACGGCTTCCTCGTCGCCTATCTCGGGCTGCCGAGCATCGTGGTGACGCTGGCAACGATGGTCACCTGGCAGGAGGTGCTGCGGCTGTGGCAAAAGGGGCGGATGATCGCTTTGCCAGAGGGCGTGCAGTGGTTCGGTATGAGTCAGGGTGCCGGGCAGGCGGCGGTGATCACCATCGCGGCGCTGCTGCTGGCCAGCGCGGCGTGGGCGATGAAAAACCTTTTCGCAGGCCGCCATATCTATGCGACCGGCAGCGATGCGGAGGCGGCGCGCCTGGCGGGAATCAATCCCAAGGCGGTGACCTTCGGGACATTTCTCGGGATGGGTGCCCTGACCGGCCTCGCGGCGGCACTGAATCTCGTCCAATCCCCGCAGATCCAGCCGAACTGCGGCGACGGCCTTGAACTGAAAGCCATCGCAGCAGCAGTCGTCGGCGGGGTGGCAATCACCGGCGGGCGCGGCACGCTGTGGGGTGTCCTGCTGGGGCTGATGCTGCTCGCGAACGTCAACCCCGCGCTAACCCATTTCCACCTGCCGCCGTATTGGGAAAAGGCCATCCAGGGACTGGTGATCCTGCTCGCGGTCGGCGCGGACGGGATGCGCCGGAGGAATGGAAGAAAGAATAAATGAGAGTGATTCCCATCAGTCGTTCGGTAATTCATAAATCTTCTTGCGGCGGATCGAGCAACCGATAAGTTTCCATGCTCCTTTCAAAACCCACGGCAATGAGGAAACTCACACCCTTTCGTAAATCGTTCCTGAACCACATTCCGGCATCGGTCGCAGCTATCTCCATAGCAGGCTTCCCAACCGATTCCTCGCCATCATTCGTGACAAACAACGCCACCAATTGCACGGGATTTACCGATAACTATGGAATCACGAACAACACCCTGAACGTCAATACCGCGAATGCCAAGACGCTCGGGCTGATGTGCATTGTTTCACGCCACCGCTGGTGAAAGCCGAAGTTCACATTTTAGGGGGCAGGTTCGGGCGAATTCTCGGAGCTGTCGCTTGCGGTGCCTGCCTGTTCACAGCCTGCCGCAAGCCCTCTACCGGAGCGGAAAAGGCACCACAAAGATTGGAGGTGGGGCTTGCCGAGACCCCAACGCTGCCTCCGGAAGACAAGGAAGCCGCAGCGCTGGCCGCATTGGAGGATTTCTTTAAGGCTGAAGACATAATATCGCGAGCAAAGGTTGTCAGGGACGGCCTGCGGGTTCTCCCGATGATGCGGGACTACTATGAGGTAAGGGGGCATCCCCTGCCGGCCTTCGGTAGAGTGTCGAGGGGCAAGGTGGCAAAGTTGGAGGGGATCCCCATGGTGTTTTTCGACATCGAAGCCTTCGACGGGCCGCACTATTATGTGGCGGTCGTCTGGGACGGGGAGCGTTTCGCTGTCGATTGGGAAAGCCTGACGGCTTACGGGACGATGGATTGGAGCGATTTTCTTGAGGAAAAACCGACCGAACCACAGGAGATGCGCGTATTCGTGCTAGCAGCCCGGGGCATCCCGAATTTTCCCGGCAGCCCGGAAGGCTCCACGGCCTTCCGGATCGAGCACCGCGACCATCCCCAGCCGCTGATCGCAACGGCCGATGCGGAGCTGGCAAAGAAAATCACCCCGATGGTGAAAGGGCGTCGTGTTCCCGTCACCCTGGAGCTGGCGTGGAAAGCTATCGGCCCGGGAGGAGCGCCGGTGCCAGTCATCCTAAGGATTGTTGCGCCGAGCTGGAGTCCGTAGAGCCAGGGCGATTGGCTGGAGGAGTCATGGGACGGGGCGGGCTTTTAGAACCAGGTTGATGGCACGGAACGGGGGCTTCTGGTAATCTTCGATCAGCGAGGGGAGGGTGTGTTTTTCGTCGAACGGGATGACCGCCAGTAGGGCGTTGCGCGTTAGCGCGAGGTTGGTGCGCCGGTGCCGGTGCCTGTCCTACTGCCATACCGAGTCGTCGCGCTGGCGTTGGTCGAGGGCGGTGATCTTGCGCATGTCGCGCCCGCCCATGAGCAGGCTCAGGGCGAGAGGGTGAGCATGGCTCCGAGGAGGTGGCGGCGGCTCTGAGGGCGGCGCGGGTCTGGCACGGCCGCGAAGGCGGCGCGAAGGGTGGCGAGTTGCGCTGCCTTCAGCGGACTTTATTTATTCTGATGAGCTGATTCAAAAAGGGGAGTCATCCGGTGACGATTGATTTGGGATATCAAGAAACGAGAGAAGCAAGTGCTACTTCAAAACGGCCAAGGATCTTATCTCTTAAGCATCTTCGTTGGCAGAAGATGTCGATGAATTCCGCTCTACAACAAATCTCTCCTTGAGCAGGAATTGAAAAAGGTTCTGCTTGATACTTATTTCCTCCGGCGTATGCCAAAGAGGCACAACAAGGATGCTCCAAGGAGTGTAGCCGAGCTGGGTTCTGGAACCGGAAGGATGATGGAGTAACCAATATCCTGAAGCACTCCAATATTCAGATCACTATAGGTGCGGCGGATATCGCCCACGCCGATGGAGTGAAGCATGGGATCTCCTGCGAGGGTCGGGTCGGTGGTATCAAAGTGACTCGTGCTGCTGCCGGCTTGATAGATGGCGGGTGCATACAGCGGAATGGGGCCACCATAGGCGGCTACGGCATTGGGGCCATTGAAGTAGATGGCGCCAGAGGTGAAGACATCGATGATGTTGTCGTCATCGGTGCCGTCAGTGAAAGCTGCATTAAAGTCGATGGGTGCGGGGTTGATCAGTTGGGTAGAACTGCCATCGACCAGAAAAGAATCAAACGTCGAGTAAGTGTCACCGAAGAAGTTTCCGCCATCGGTTACATTCAGCCCATCGCCGGAAACTTCGTCAATGACGCTGGCAAAACCAAGCGAGTGAGTGATCTCATGCAATGCTACGGTGCGAAAATCAAACTCGATGCCGGATGGGGCGGCCGTTCCAAAGTGCCAGTTGTAGCCGAAATCAACGGTCATCGAGCCTTCGGTGGCATTGCTATTCGACTGGATGTTTGTGGCGACGCTTGTGCCAAGAATTTGGTTTGTTTCGAATTGCAGACTGTATGAGCTTCCGGCGCTGGCAAGGAAGCCAGTGCCACGGGACCACTTCAGATTGACGGTATAAGTGATGGTGGAAGTGTGATTGAGTAGGCCACCTATATAACCACCAACATCCTGAAGTGCCTGGCGACGGGCTGCTCCCTCGCTGGTGTCGTCAAAACCAGTGCCTGAACTTGCGGTTACATCCGCAAAATCAAATATGAATGTTACTTCGGCAAGAGATTGGGATGGGGCGAGGGCAACTCCTGTGGAGAGGAGGGAAAAAAGAAGATTTCGTGAAATCATTCGTGACGCTACCCCCATGATCATTGGGGTCAATGCAATAACACCCAATGCCAAACGACAGCACCTCGCTGGACGACGCGACCTTTGTCGCTGGCCTGCCTGCCAGGTCGTCTTGCTCCGAATTTGTGACTGCCAACGACCTGCAGGCTCTGGATGTGATAGGCTTGGATCTTGCCTCCGTCCCCGAGCCAAGCTCCTTCCTGCGGCTAGGTGCTGCGGGCATGTGCATCCTCGCACGCCGCCGCGACATCTAAGCGATTCTCTTGGAAAAGCCTGACTGCTTACGAGGCAGAGGATGGGTTGACGTTTTCCACTGATCCGTTGAAATGGGGCGTGTTTCGAACGAAGGGCATTTTTGCACGCCATGAAGCCGTTCTCCTGTTGGTGATCGCGGTGGAGCTGGTGCTGTTCCAGGTGCTGGGGCGGAATTTCCTGACCGGCGGAAATGTCTCGAACGTGTTCCGGCACTCGGTGGAAATCGGGCTGCTGGCGCTGGCAATGACCCCGGTGATCCTGACCGGCGGGATCGACCTTTCGGTGGGTTCGCTGATGGGGCTGTGTGCGGTGCTTTTCGGAATGATGGTGAAGATGCTCGGGCTCGATCCGTGGGTTGCGGGATGCCTGGCCGTGCTCTGCGGGGCGATGGGCGGGGCGGTGAACGCGGGGCTGGTGGCGGGGCTGAAACTGCCGCCGCTGATCGTGACGCTGGGAACCTTCTCGCTGTTCCGCGGCCTGGCGGAGGCTTTCACGAAAGGCTCGGAATCGTATTCGGGGTTCTCAGAAGAGTTCCTCGCACTGGGAAATTCAGATCTGGCGGGCGTGCCGACGCAGGTTTGGATCTTGGTGGCGGTGGGGCTCGGCATCTGGTTCCTGGTGCACCGAACGACCTACGGACGGTCGCTGCGGGCGATCGGTTTCGCCGAGGAAGGCGCGAGGTATGCCGGGCTGCCGGTGGGGCGTAACCTTTCGCTGGCATACATTTCAGCGGGTGCGGTGGCGGGGCTTGCGGCGGTGATCCTTGTCGCGCGGCTCGGCGAAGCCCGGGCGAACGCGGGGATCGGCTACGAACTGCTGGCGATCACCGCGGTGGTGCTCGGCGGGGTGAGCATTTTCGGTGGCTCGGGAAATGTCAGCGGGACAGTGCTTGGCTGGATCTCACTGGCGATCCTGAACAACGGCCTGACGCGAATCTCCGATTACGAGATACTCGGAGAAAAGGTTTCCAGCGTAGCGAGGGAGCTTTCGGGATTGCTCACGGGACTGCTGCTGCTGAGCGCGCTGGCGCTTGCAGCGAGCACAAAAACGCTGGCGCTGAGGCGGGCGCGCAAGCAATCTACGCCCGATCCACAAAGCCCATGACACGCAAAACCTTTCTCCTTTCCGCCGCCCTTCTCGCCACCCTTCCTTTCGTCTCCTGCAAGAAATCCGAAGACGCGGGCAAGCTCTCCGTCGGCTTCCTGCTCAAGAGCAAGGGCAACCAATATTTCGTGACCTGCGAACAGGGTGCCCGCGCTGCCGCGGAGGAACTGGACATCGACCTCCGCGTCGACGGCCCGATCAGCGCGGATCCGGCGAAGCAGAACGAGATCGTGGAAAACTGGATCACCGACGGGCTGGATGTGATCGTCGCCGCCTGCGAGAACAAGGACTCGCTTTCCACCGCACTGCGCAAAGCGCAGGACGCGGGGATCAAGGTCATCACCTACGATGCGGACGCCCAGCCGGACGCCCGGTCGTTTTTCTCAAACCAGGCGACGGCGCAGGGGATAGGCGAGAAGCTCATCGACACCAGCGCTTCGCTGACCGACGGCAGTGGCGAATTCGCGATCATCACCGGGACACTGACTTCCGCGAACCTCAACGAATGGATCGCTGCGATCAAGGTCAGGCAGGCGGAGAAATACCCCGGCATGAAGCTGGTGGACATCCGCCCCTGCGATGACAACAAGGACAAGGCTCAGCAAGAGGCGACGAACCTGCTCAGCGCACATCCCAATCTGAAAGCGATCGTCGCGGTCTGCTCACCCGGTGTTCCCGGTGCGGCGGAGGCGGTGAAGCAGGCGGGGAAAACCGGTGCGGTGAAAGTCGTCGGCCTCGGCCTGCCGAGCGAGAACCGCGCCTATGTGAAGGAAGGCGTCACCCAAGCGATCATACTCTGGAATCCCGAAGATCTCGGCTACCTAGCGGTGCACGCGGGGGTTGCGCTCGCGAAAGGTAATTTGACCGGCGGCTCCGAGAGCTTCAAGGCGGGCAAGCTCGGAAACCTAGAGATCGAGGGCGACAGCATCATACTCGGAACTCCGTTCACCTTCACAAAGGAGAACATCGACAACTTCGATTTTTGAGAAATCAAATCGCCACCGAACGCAACAGCACGGTGACGCCGCAGGCAGTTTGGACAGCTGGGATTCTTTATTCCCAGCTCTTACGGCAAGTTCCGGATATCAGGCGACTAGTGCTCTGAAAACCTTGAAAGCTGCGGATAACCGCAGCAGTCCAAAGTCTCCGGCGGCCCGGAAAAGCGAACGGATTGATGAGCACCGGGCCATGCGGGCGGATCAGCCCAGTGGCAATTCGATGCCGACCTCGTGGACGTAGAACGTCGGCTTGAGTTCAGCAAGGGGCTCGCGGAGCTTGTCGATTTCCGCAGCCGAGCCGTGGATTTCCAGGCGGGCGAGATCGGAGAGCTCGAGGAATTTCCCAAGTAGTTCTCCGACGTTTTCGAGATGGGCGAGGACACCCTCGGCACCGATGTAGGCCTCGCGGCAGGAGGCGGTGTTTTCGTTGCGGAAGAAATCGTAATAGACACAGCCGGTTTCAGCGGAGGTCTTTTCGACGAAGGCAGGCATGAGTGCGGTGAACGCCTCCAGGTTGCCCTCGCGGATTTCGAAATACGGGTGGATGCTTACAGCATTGGAGAGTTTCGACATGAGATAACACTTCCGTCGCAACCGTTTCCTCACAAGGGAAAAAACGAACCATCGCCCCACCTACCTGTTTTTCTTGAAGCGCTCGCGCCGCAGCTCCCTTCTATTCCGTTCCCTTTCGCGGGCCGCTGGACCCTCGGGAAGGGGGTCGCCTGTGATTTCGGACAGTTCGGCACGAAGCTCCTTGTTGGTGGAGACCATGTTTTTGTAAGCCTCAACGACATCCTTTATCTTATCCATATACTCACCGCGGCTGTTGATCGCTCGGTATAGCGAGCGCAAATCCGAGGCCAAGGCCTTGCCACGGCTGATGAGATCACGATCCCTGAGATCCGTGTAACGCTCCAGCTCATCCAAATGAGCCTTGGTTGCATCATAGGTGCTTTCCATGGATTTGGTCCAGCTGACCTGGAACTTGTAGATGTTGAGATTCGCAAATTGCTGGATGTTATCGATCGCTTGGAAAGTCTCGGCGGCAAGGATTTTCCTTTCAAGCACGCGCGGGCGCTCTCCGGCACCCTGGATGGCGAGAAGTTTCGCGGAAAGGTGATAGGGCGCCGCCTGGGCGATCTCCGTGAGGCGCTGGCGGACGAAGTGGTTCGCGAGGTATGAGCCGAGCGAACCCGCATCGGACTTGTCCTTGATCTCCTTGAACTTCGCATAGGCGGCGGCGTGGCTTTCGTCCGGCACTTTCGCGCAGAGAGCGATCGCCTCTGCGGGCGTTGATGCCAGCAGAACCTCGTATTTGAGGAAAAACTCCGGCTTATTCAAGGCCAGCATTGCAGTGAGATATTCCTCTGCGGCGGCGGGGACGACGAGCCTGCCACCCGGGCCGTCAACGAGCTTCGCCATGTTGCGCCAGAAGTAATCCGGAAGGGCGAGTTTCCCGTCATCGCCGAGCTTCGCAATGATGGTCGCGTCGGGAGCGATCCCGGTGACTGCGGCGTTAGCGAGGATGAAGCCCGGACCCGTCATATCATCGCCGTTGCGTGAGTGGGAGTAGGTGCCGGTTACGCCTGTGAGAATGCGCACCTTGCCTTTCGGCAAGCGGCTGCCGTGCAGCTCCTCCAAGGCTCTCAGAACCGGATTTGAAACCTTGTCCTCGGAATCCTTGCGGCTGGCAATATCGATCCGCAACCTGGATCCGCCTTTCTCTGAATTCTGGGACGCGCTCGCCTCCATACTCACGTTGGTGTGCCTGAGTATGTATTTCTTGGCAGCTTGGTCGTATTCGAAGAGCACCGCACCGATGGATGCGGTGGAGGGTTTAATGACGGACGGAATCGACGAACCGGTATTCTCGTCCGGTTTTTTCGAGCCTGTATGTTCTAAGGGGTCGGGGGCGGCGGGACCATTGTCCTTGAAGGATGAAAGCGGAGCGACCCAACCCTTCCATTTTCCACGCTGCGGGGAATCGCGTAATTCTGAGGCGGAGGAGTGCCCGGGGTCGAGCACCGAGGCCGTGTCGCCCAGCAGATCGGAGAGGAGGTTACCGTCCTCTCCCGCTTCCTCCGTATCGAGCCATTCACAGAGCTGCCAGATTCGTGCCTTCGCCCGGCTGAGCTTTTCGTCATCCGGATTCCCGGGATCCTTCCCGTCAAGAATCTTGGAAAGGTTGTTCCTGGCGGTCGAGTTCGCCGGATCAAGCGCAAGCGCAAGCGCGATCGCCTGGGCGGTCGCACGCCGCTCGACCGGAGAGCGGAAGCGGGAGCTCTCTGCGAGCAAGGACAGCTGGCGGGAAAGAAAGACCATGGAATCCGTGTCCATGGGCAGCTTGTCCCTCCGGAAAGGCGGGTTCACCTCTGTGGGCGCGACGAAGGGCGCCGCCTGGGCGGTGGCGGCGAGAACGCCAAGAAGAAGGGCTTTCAGTATCCTGTTCATGGGAATGATCTGCTTGTCCGGCATCTTGCCATTTCTACGGTTCGGAGCAAGAGAACATTGCAGCAGGGCACCTGTTTCTGCAAGCCTCCCGGCATGGAGGGAAACGGCATGGAAATGGAAACCCGCGAGGAGGTGATGTTCTTCGACACCGATTGCGGCGGCGTGGTGCACAACTTGGCCTATCTCAGGATGATCGAGACCTGCAGGACAAGGCTTGCGGCAAAGCTCGGGATGGATCTGAAAGGGATGGCCGAGAGCAGCATCTACCCGGTGCTGGTCCGCACGGAAGCGGATTACCTCAAGCCTGGGAAACTCGGGGACTGGATCGCGATCCAAGGGAAGCTGGGGGAGGTGGGCAAGGCGCGGTTCTGGTGCACCTTCGAGATGCGCAGGGAGTCCGACGGGGTGCTGCTTTTAACAGCAAAGCAGTGCCTGGCGCTGGTGAAAATGCCGGAAGGGAAACCAGTGCGGCTGCCGAACGGCTTCGGGAAAGCAGCGGGCTAACTCACCGCCTCATGATGGAGTTAAAATAATCCGGGCTGTCATTGACGCGCCGGATCTCCTCCTCAAGCGCATCGATCGCTGCGTCGTCGCCGGACTTGGTCAGTTGCTCGATCTGGTTCTGGAGCTGGAGGACATAGATCCCGGACTGGGATTTCATTTCCGCAGTGAGCGTTTCATCCAGGGACTTCTGCTTGCCAAGATATTGACTTAGAAGCTCCCTTGCACCTTCGACATTGGCGATATCGCGCGGAAGCACGGGCGGAATCCGGTCGCCAGCCGCTTTCGATTCAGCAAAAATCTCCTTGAGCTCGCTTTCAAAGCGTGTGGAGGCAAGCTCCGTGAGGGCGGTTTCAAATGCAAGGAGGTTGCTCTTGAGATCCCGTTTGTGACTCTCGACCCTGGATCCGACGAGGTGGCTGATGGAGGTCCGCGCATTGCGGAGGGCATCGGCAGGATCTGTCTTGGAATCGGCTGCCGATCCGTCGTCCTCGGGCAGGACGGGGAGCTGCTCCGCTTCCGGAGGAAGTGGAGCGTTTTCCTGCGGCGGGGTTTTCTTGTTCAGAACCATGATGGTGACGATCACGATGACGACGAGAAGGCCAAGCAGGAGCCACAGTCCGAAGGAGCTTTCCTTCTGCGGCGTATGGGTGCCGGACTGCCCTGTCAGCGGCTTGGGCGCGCGGAGGGCAGGGCGTGCGGACAAGGCTCCGTGTGGAGCGGGAGCGGCCATTCCCGAAAAGGGCTTGGTGGATGGCAGCGCGGAGCGTGCGGACAATGCCTTGCCCGGGGCGGCAAGCGCACGTCCCCCGGAAGGAGGCTTTGCCGAGGTGAGAAGGCCACGCGAGGAGGGATTGGAAATCTGTTCAAGGTCGTCCGCCAACTCCGATGCGGAGCGGTAGCGGAAATTTGGATCCGAATGAAGCGCACGGAGGATAATTGCATCGAGGCGCTGGGTGCAGCCACAGATCTGTGAGGCGGGCCGAGAATCCGCATCGGGGAGTTTCCCGGTCAGCAACTCATGCAGCAACACGCCCACCGAGTAGATGTCCGCACGCTGATCGATGGAGAAAGGCGGTTCAAGCACCTCCGGGGCAGTGTAGCCCGGAGTTCCGAAAATCTGCTCGCCCTCCTCGATCTCGCGCTCAAGGGCGCGGGCGAGGCCGAAATCCCCGATCTTGGGATGCGCGTCCGCATCGAGGAGGATGTTGGACGGTTTGATGTCGCGGTGGAGGATGCCGTTCTCATGGGCGTGTGCGAGGCCACGGCAAATGTCGGCCACGATCGATAGCACCTTCGATTGATCTACGGCCAAACCATGGGCGGAATGGAACAGGGATTTCCCTGCGACATACTCCATGATGATGAATAGCATCCCGTCGGCCTCACCGAAGTCATAGACACTGATGAGGTTCGGATGGTTGAGCTTGGCCATGGCCTTGGCCTCCGACTCGAAGCCCGCGCGGAACGCCTCGTCGGTGGAGAACTCGCGGGGCAAGATTTTGATGGCGACGGTGCGGTCGAGCGAGCGCTGAGTCGCCTGATAGACGGCACCCATCCCGCCGCAGGCGATGAGGACATGAATCTCGTAGGACGGGAACAGGCGGCTCACCTCTTCTACATCTGGAGCCTCAAAAGTGGCATTTTGTTGGGTTTCGCTCATCAGCTCTGGAATGACTGCCCAAATTCGCCGCCGGGAAACGGTTGCGGCTCCGGTGGGTGGGTCTGGGGATTCGTTGTCGGACGCATGTTTCTACAGCGGGGCATGATAGATCGTCCACTCCGGAAGGGTGATCGAGGTGTTATAAAGCATGTGAAGGGCGACGACATTGATGAGAGAGTCGGTGGACTGATAGGTGAGTGCGCAAATGAACCCGAACGTCGCAACACTCGCCAATCCATACCAATCATAGAAATGTAGCGAGGCGAAAATCACCGACGAGAGCAGCGCACCGCCAAGCACCCCCATGCGGTTCGCTAGGGAACGGTGGAGGATGCCGCGGTAGAGTGTTTCTTCGGCGAGGGGGGCGAAAATGCATGAGGAAACGATCAGGAAAACCAGGCCGAAGATTCCCGAGTCCGCATAGGAGAGGCCGCCGGTGGGGTCTTCCGCGGTGAACCTGCCGAGAGCCCAGCGCAGCGGTTGATCGATCAAGATGAGCAGGGAAAGCAGGCCGAGAAGCAGCGGCGGATGGATGTGCCCGTTGAGGCCGATCGTGCGCGGGATGTGGGATACTTTCCTAAAAAGCAGGCCGAGGGCGATCAGTGTCGGCAGGATGCGCGCGGCGGTATCCAACAGGATCGCCAGTACCGGGTGGATGCCCGGAAACTGCATGATGCCGAGCTCGACGACCATGCTGAAGCCGATCCATGCCAGCGTGGCGACAAGGAACACCACGATCCCCAGCGAAGGGTTCCAAGCCGAGGAGTATCCCACCGGCTTGTTCCGGAATGCGCCACGCAGGCAGCGGATGGCGGCGGGCAGGAATACCAGGCCGATCAGGCCCAACCCCCAGATGATGGAGCCGACCACGACCGCCCGGGTGCGCAGTGACGTGGTGCGGTCGTTCAGCGCAAATTCGAAATTTGCGGCAGCGATCTTGAGGTTCCACCAGGTCGCTGGCGGCGAGTCTTCATCGGGTAGGTTGAAGGATGCGAGATATCTGGAAACAGGAGCCCCGTCGCGGGTGGCGATCAGTGCGGAATAAGCCCGACAGGACTCCGACCCCAGGACTTGTTCCTTCCCCAACATCTCAAGTGAACGCATTCCGCCCGCCAGCGCTTCGTCGGTGGTTTGCGCGTGGCCGAGCCAGCGCAGAAAGCTAGGATCATCCGCCATCGCCTCGGCAAGCTGCATGTCGCGATCGATTTTGATCAGCGCGATTTGTTCCGTGCCAGGGGCGTACCCCGCCGTTTCCCCGAAGTAATGATCCCACATCCAGATGCCAAGAATGAAACAGAGCAGCGCAATGAGCGGCTCGGGAATCTCCCGGCGCAGGATCGCCCGGTAGGGGTTCGGGATGGGAATGTCTAAGTTCGCGGAGATGTTGGAAGAAACGGGATTTCCCAAGAAAAGGCAAGCTAAGCCTAACTGTCACCATTTCTTAATCTTATCGAGTTGGTTGTGGTTTTTATCGGTGTATTCGCCTGACGCAGCCCAAGCCATTCAATCATGGTAGGGCTGATCCGGCTCGGTCGGCCCTGATCAAAAACGCAAGCGCCGTATCTCAGGAAAGGGAGTGAAGCCACGGCAAGACACGGCATCCCCCCGGGATCTCACTTCCGTGTGGGTGAGCAGGCCACTAGATTTTGAAAGTGGGCTGACCGAGCCGGATCAGCCCTAGCGTATGAGAAACACCGCTAAAAATCACACCCTCCCGAGCTTGTTCTTGTTTTCAACTCAACGGGCATGCTATGCAAAGTTCCGATGAAAGAGGAATTCATGGATCGGGCGATCGTGCTTGCGAGGGGCGGGATGCGCAGCGGCGACGGCGGCCCCTTCGGTGCGGTGGTGGTGCGCGATGGCACGATCATCGGCGAGGGCTGGAACCGCGTGCTCGCCACAAATGATCCGACGGCGCACGGCGAGGTTGTGGCGATCCGCGATGCCTGCACCAAAATTTCGGAATTCTCGCTCGCCGGATGCGAAATCTACACGACCGGGCAGCCCTGCCCGATGTGCCTCGGTGCGATCCACTGGGCCAGGATAACCGCGATCCACTATGGGTTCAGTATCGAGGATACAGAGGAGCTTGGCTTCGACGACCGGGAGTTTTTCCGGCAGTTCTCACTGCCTGCCGGTGAACGATCGGTTCCCGAGAATCAGGTAGGACGGACTCAGGCGCTCAAGCTTGCGGAGGAATTCTCGGCCATGCCGGGGAGGAAGGCCTACTGACCACGCCCCCAAACAGTCGGCTTGACGAGTGCGGCACTGGAATAGGAACATCGTCCCCATGGCATGGCGTGTGGATGAAGCAGTGGAACACGGGTTGATCGACAACACCGTCGAAGGCCATACCACGGGCAAGATCTGGCTGGTCGGCCGCGATGAGCCGCTGATCCTTTCCCTGAACGGCGATTGCTGGCGGGATCTCGCCGGGTCTGTACTGGAATTCGAGAACCCGAACCCCACGGAAATGGCGGAGGTCGCCGAGTTGGATACAGAGCAAACCGGCATCGTCGGCGACATCACCGCATCGAGGAAGGCGAGGATCCCGGAAATTTCCGAGGACGAGATGAACGATTACGAGAGGCAAGGCCGCGAGATCCCCTTCCGCTGGCGCAACCTGCTCTACATGGAATGGTTCAGCGAGATCAACGGCAGGGTGCTCATCGAGGCCGCGGGATATGATCTGAAAATTTCCGGCAGTGAGTGGGAAATGGACGAAGATCAGGAGGAGGCGCAGAAACTCGCGAACCTCAGCGCGATGCGCGATTTCCTCGCCCAGGTGATTCGCCGTGCGGAGCCGGACGAATTCTCCAAACGCCCCGGGGTACCCGGCAAGACGGGCGAGCTGAACGAGTTTGAATGGGAGGAACGGCTCAAAGAATCCGATCGCCTGACCGATGCTTATCAGGAGGTTCTGGAAAAATACATCGAGGATCCGGACAGCGAACGCAAGGAGGCCTTCGTGATGGGTTGGGACGGGCTGCTCGGTGAAATGGCAGAGCGCGAGGAGGATGGCGGGGACTCCGATGAGCCCTTCGACGATGAGGGCGGGAACGATTGTTCCGAAAGCTGGAGATTGGGCGAATCCGACGACGGCGACGATGCCGGGGAGGATGGCGAAGGCGACTGGCTGGAGCAAAGCCACCCCCTGCAGGCAAAAGCCCAGGAGATCGCGATGCGTTCCTTCGACCTCGTCAGCCGCGGGGATGACAGGGACAGCCCGGCGCAACGGCTGGTTTCCAACTTGATGCAGGTCAGCGCGAAGCTCGCCGGCGTGCTCCACGGGCGCGGCAGCGGCTACGAGCCGGAGGCGGGCTTCGTCCTCGCGGTGCTCAAGCGCTGCCTTGGATGGATCAACGAATCCATCGGCGCTTGCGGCGAGCTCATCGCCGCCGAGGAGGATCCCGATCAGAAAGCCGCGCTTGAGCACCTGCGAGCGGACATCTTCGCGATCCGCGACGGGATCACCGAACTTCGCCGGGAGCTAAAGCGCAGTTGACAACCCGCCTGCCTTTACCAAACTTTTCCGCATATGAAACTCATCCTACTGAGCATCGCAGCCGTATTTGCCCTGAGCTCGTGCAACACCATGATCGGCATCGGCCGTGACACCCGCCTGCTCGGCGAAGGAATGGAAAAAACCGCCGCCAAAAAAGGCGGAGGAGCGGAAGCCACGACATCCGGCGCACCGGTTTACTAAATCTAGTGTCCTGTAACGCCTAAGATGGCGAATGGGGGCGGATGTACTTGCGGGCTTTTTTTAAAACGGAGAAAGCGGAGAAGAATGTCTGTATTTCCAACTCCGTGACCTCCGTTTCTTCTCCGCTTTCTCCGTTTTAAAATTGGCCGACCCAGGATCAAGCTCTCACCCTTACCGGTAAATTCTATCCGCCAGATAAGATTTTACGCAGCACTAGTAGCCGCGCCAGAAGGCGAGCGCGCAGACTAGGGTCGCGATCCCGTAGGCGAGTCCGGCGAAGGAAACCAGTTTCCAGCGGGAATCGGATGCGGTGACCCAGGTGACCGCATCGCGGAACAGGTAGGGCATGCCCACCCAGAAAAGTGATTTCGTGAGCAGGGCGTAGGCGAAGATCGGGATCAGCAGGCGGCTGGCCGGGTCTTTCAGGAAAGCCGCCTCAAGCAAGGGCGCGGCGATCATCAGCCCGAGCAGGCCGAGCGCGCGAACCGCCAGAAAATCGCGGACGCTGACGCAAACCGCGACAAGGGCAGCGGGAACCAGCAGTCTCAGCAGCGGCTTGATGTTGTTGAACTCGCCAAGATCCATCTGCAGGGCGCCGAGTTTCCCCATGCTCTCCGGAGCGATGAGCAGCCAGAACCAGGCCATTCCGATTGCGAGGATGATCTGCCCGGCGAGCGAATTTCTCGGTAACCTTTTCAGCCAGCCCTGCACCAGCGCCGGCTTCACGATCATCAGCGAGTGCGATCCGATCAGCCACACGGCAAGAAGGATACCGGCGGTGAAGAGCGGGATCTGCTCATAGGGGTGGCGTGCGTCCATACGGGGAAGGGCTTAGTGCCACCGCCGGGGACATTCAAGCCGGAACTGTGGGGAGACAAGGCATCTACATTTCAGAAATCATGCCACACCTTGGAAAGCGTTTTGCGCCGCAGATGAGGACACCCGCCCTGCCCCAAGGTGGTGACACCCCCTGCACCTGCTACTTTCGGTTTTAAAAAACCGCTTGCCCTTTTCCCGCATCGCCTGAAGGCTGCGCGCCTTTCCGCCGGACGACTTCCGGCATGTTCCACGCTTCCCACGCACCATGCCTTCCAGACTCAAATCCTCATGGTTCCCGAATGTTCGGGTCGATCTTCTTGCCGGACTTGTTGTCGCGCTGGCGCTCATTCCGGAATCGATCGCCTTCTCGGTCATCGCGGGCGTCGATCCGCAGGTCTGCCTGTATGCCTCGGTCATCATCGCAGTCACCATTGCCTTCGTAGGCGGCCGTTCGGCGATGATTTCCGCCTCCACCGGTGCGATCGCTCTCCTCGTCGGGGATCTGGTGAAAGACCACGGACTGGCCTATCTGCTGGCGGCTTCCATGCTCACGGGGATTATCCAGATCGTCCTCGGCCTGGTGAATGTCGCCAGCGTGATGCGCTTTGTCTCCGCTTCGGTGATGACCGGTTTCGTAAATGCCCTGGCAATCCTTTATATGATCACGCAGGCGAAGGAACTGATCCTCGCCGGTGAAATGGAGGCCTGGGCGACCTTCCCTCTGGTCGCCGGTGGTCTGGCGATCATATACCTTTTGCCGAAACTGACCAAGGCGATCCCCTCGCCGCTTGTCGCCATCGTGGTCATTTCAGTGATCGCAAATTACTTCGGGATGGATGTCCGCCGAGTAAAGGATCTCGGAATCCTGCCGACAGGTTTGCCCTATCTCGATTTCGAGAGTTGGAAACTCCTGCCCCTTACCCTTGAAACCCTCTGGATCATTCTTCCCGTTTCCGTGAGTTTTTCCGTGGTCGGACTCCTGGAATCGCTGATGACGGCTCAGATCCTCGATGAATTCACGGATACGACCAGTGACAAGAACAAGGAGGCACGCGGCCAGGGTATCGCCAACATCGCCTCCAGCCTGTTCGGCGGCATCGCCGGCTGCGCGATGATCGGCCAGTCCGTCATCAACGTAAAATCCGGAGGCAGAGGCAGGCTCTCGACGCTCACTTCGGGCTTGGTTCTGCTTGTCCTGCTGCTCGTCATGAACTCACAGGTCGGGAACATTCCGATGGCGGCTCTTGTCGCGGTGATGATCATGGTTTCAATCGGGACGTTCAATTGGGCGACCTTCCAAAACCTGAAAATCCAGCCGAAGATGACAAGCATCGTAATGCTCGCGACAGTCGGCACGGTGGTCGGCACTCACAACCTGGCAATCGGCGTGGGCGTCGGGGTCTTGCTGAGCGGGATTTTCTTCGCTCACAAGGTCTCGCAGGTCATCGGTATCTCCAGCGAACTTTCCGGAGAAACGAGAACCTATACAATCCGTGGGCAGATTTTCTTCGCATCAGCGGATACTTTCGGTGATGCCTTCGATTTCAAAGAGGTGCTCTCCAAGGTCGTGATTGATGTTTCACATGCGCATTTCTGGGATCTGACATCCGTAGGAGCCTTGGACAAGGTCGTCCTGAAATATCGGCGTGAAGGTGCTGAGGTGGAAATCCTTGGTATGAACGAGGCAACTGCTACCATCGTCGGCAGGCTCGGTACACACGATAAGCCGGGCGCGCTCGAACGCATGCTCGATCACTGAGCCCCAATACTAAAAGCAAACACCATGGCCACAATCCTCGCTTGCACCGATGGCTCCCTGTATGGGAAAAGCATTTACGAACACGCCGCATGGGTCGCTGGACGACTCGGTGCGGGGGTTAAAGTCCTCCACGCAATCGAACGCGACGAAGCGCCTGCGAACGATGACCTCAGCGGCAATCTCGGCTTCCACGCGAATACGGAATTGCTCGAAGAACTCACGAAACTCGACGAGGCACACGCCCGTGTGGCCCGCCTGCGCGGCAAGGCGATCCTGGAAGACGCGGAAAAGCAGCTTCAAGGTCTGACCGTCACCACCGTCCAACGGCATGGCGCACTGGTCGATTCCATCGTCGAATTTGAAAGCGAATCCTCACTCCTTGTCCTCGGAAAACGCGGCGAGCATGCGGATTTTTCCAAAGGCCACCTCGGCAGCAATCTGGAACGGATCGTCCGCTCCGCGAAAATCCCGGTTCTCGTAGCCGCACGCGAGTTCAAGCATGTCGAACGCTTCACCGTCGCTTTCGATGGCGGCTCGAGTGTGCTGAAAGCCATCAACTACCTCTGCACCCAGCCGCTTCTCAAGGAGGCCGAGTGCGACCTCATCGCCATCGGCAAGCCGGACTCGGATCTCGCGAGATCCCTAGAAGGCTCCGCCACCGCACTGAGAGGCGCAGGCTACACCGTCGAGGCACAGATCCTCCCCGGCGATCCCGAAGACATCATTTCCGCCAAGGTGAAGGACACCGGCAGCGACCTACTCGTCATGGGCGCCTACGGCCACTCGCGCATCCGCGAATTCATCCTCGGCAGCACCACCACGGCGCTCATCCGCACCTGCCACGTGCCGGTATTGCTGTTCCGCTGAAAACTCAATTTCAACTTCCAAGGAAGAGTCAAATGCACCGGCTCTTCTTTGAAGTTTGAGTTTTAAGTTTTGAAATTTAGGATCAGCGACGTGTCCTGGATTCTCACAAAACTGATCCGCTTCTATCAGCTCGCGATCTCACCGTGGTTGCGGGTGTTGAGCGGCGGGCACGGCGTCTGCCGGCACGATCCTTCGTGCAGCCACTACGGCATCGAGGCAATCAAGGTCCACGGCGCGCTCAAAGGCTGCTGGCTCACATTCCGGCGCCTGCTCCGTTGCCATCCGTGGGGAACACACGGATATGATCCAGTGCCGCGAAAATCACCGAAAGTATGAAAAATCAGGTTGAAAAATCATACTTTTGATGATTTATTTCACACGTGAGGCTGACAATCGAGATCGACGAAAAGATATTGGAGAACGCCATGAGGCTAACCGGGGAGAAAAAGAAAGGCCCTGCCGTCACCAAGGCTGCCACGGAATTCATCCGCCACCAGATGGCAAGGGAGTTTGCGAAAGAGGTGATGGAGGGCAAGTTCGCGGACTATCCAATGACCAACGACGAACTCGAGGCATACGATCGCTGAAACGATGGTGATCGTCGATTCCAGTGCATGGGTGGAGTTTTTCCGCGCCAAAGGGGATGTCCATGTGAAGCTCGCGGTTGCTGGGTTGCTAGAGGTGTATGAGAGCACCTTGTGCGGGCCGGTCGAAATGGAAATCCTAGGCGGTGCTCGGGCGCATGAGATCAAGGAGATACAGATTCGCTTCGACATCCTGCAATACGTGCGTAGCGATCAGAAAGTTTGGCGCAAGGCCGCCGGCAATTTCGCGAAAATGAAAACCGCCGGATTCACCATCCCCTGGAACGACATCCTTATCGCCACCATCGCGATCGAGAGGGGTCTGCGGGTCTATGCCCACGACAAGCATTTTTCCATCATGGCGGATACGATAGGTGTCCGCCTCTATACGCCGGGCTACAACGGGATGTTCAACCCGGAACCGTGACCGAGGCCCAGCCATCCTCCCAGCTCAGCCGGAGCTTCATCCCGTAGAGATCGCCCAGCGTTTCCGGTTTCACCACATCCCGCTTCTTCCCGTCGGCGAAAATCCGGCCATTTTTGAGCAGGATCACCCGTTCGATCTCGGGAAGAATCTCACCGGGATCATGGGTCACGAGCACGATGTTTCCCGTGTTTCCGGCGAGGCCTCTTAGCCTTTTCAACACGCCGAGACGGGCGCCGAAATCCAGCGCGGTGGAGGGCTCATCGAGGACGAGAACCTCCGGATCGTGGACGAGTGCCCGCGCGATCAGGAAACGCCGTTTCTCCCCAGACGAAAGCTGCCCGAAAAGCCTACATGCGAGCATGCCGACACCAGTATCTTCCATCGCCCGAATCGCTTTTTCCTTTTCCTCCGCCTTGAAACGCATGTCACCGGTGCGCCCATAGGCACCACGGAATGCGGAGCGCACCACATCCTCCGCAAGCTCTTGCGGATCAAACCTCGCCACCTCCTCCGGCATCACCAAGCCGATCCTGTGCCGCAGTTCCTCGAGGTTCCAGAGTTCCTCGCCGAAAAGCCGACACGAAGCCCTCGGGTTCGCCTCCACACGCACCTCGCCTGTCATCAACTTCAGCAGGCTGCTCTTGCCGGCTCCGTTTGCTCCGAGTATCGCGACGTTCTCACCCTGCCGCAGGGTCAGATCCAAGTTCCGCAGCGCCAGCACATCGCCGCGCCACACATTTGCATTCCTGGTTTCGAAAAACGCCCCATTCATTTCACCAAAAGCCCTCTCACCTTCAAATCGTCTCCAAGCGTTTCGTGGCGGATTCCGGTGAGCTTTATGGATTCCGGGAAAGCCCCCCCCGCCAAGGCCGGCACGGTGTCTCCGCACAGGATGGGCGCATGATAAATCACCGCCTCGTCCACAAGTCCTGCGGCGATCATCGCTGCGGAAAATTTCCCTCCGGCCTCGATCATCACCGAGAGCGCGCCCTGATCCCTTACCAGACCGCGCAGCATTCCTGCCATGTCCGCACGACCCCGCAGCAGCGTCCGTTCCTTCCATTCGTCGGAAAACAGGGGTGCATCCATCGGCATGGTGTCAGGCTGATCCGTCATCACCACCCGCCACGGCTGCTCTCTCCCCTCCAATAGCTCCGGCACCCGTATCGTCAGCGCCGGACGATCGCGCCGCACCGTTTCTCCGCTGGTCAGTATCACATCGACCTCTCCCCGCAGGCGCTGCACATCCATCCTGGATTCCGCCCCGCTCAGCCACTGCCCCTCGCCCGCAGGCCTGGTGATTTTTCCATCCAGCGACATCGCACATTTCCAGATCACCCATGGCAGCCCCGTCCCCTGAACCTTGGAAAATGGCCGCAGGATCTCCGAGCACTCCCCTCGCAAAACCCCGGATTTCACGGAAATCCCCGCCGCCGCTAGGATCGCATCCGCCGCGCCCGCATGGGCCGGATTCGGATCCGCGCACGCATACACGACCCGCGAAACCCCCGCCGCAATCAGCCCGCCGGTACAGGCCGGAGTTTTCCCGACCGTCGAGCACGGCTCAAGCGTCACATAAGCCGTCGCCCCGGCGAGGTCGCCTGTGCCATAGAATTTTTCCGCCGCCGCGATCGCCTCCAGCTCCGCATGGGGCGCCCCAACCTTGCGGTGCCAACCACTTCCCAGCAACACACCGTCCTTCACCAGAACCGCACCGACGGGAGGGTTCGGCGCAGTCCTGCCGACGCCTTTCCGCGCCTCCGCAAGAGCCAGCTCCATCCATTTCCCGTCCTCCATCCTCTGAAAATGTCGCCCACCCCCCGCCAAGTCCAGCTCGGAACAGGATGAGCCGTCCGTCCAACGGCGAAATTTTATTGCCAAGCCGCAACACTTCCATAACCTCACACCATGTTCAAACGAATCGCCGCTTTTTCGCTACTGGCCATCACCACCCTCGCTGCAACATCCTGCTGCTGCCTCTTCTGAACGACTGATCCAACCTCCAGATAACACTCCGATGAAAAAAATCCTTGGCCTCCTGACTCTCCTCGCCCTTTCCCTGAGCTTCTCATCCTGCTGCGCGCTGTTCTCGAACGGCACCGCCGGATACCGCACTTCTACGCGTGAAGTGAAAACCTGTGGATACGACATCGTCACCGAAGAAGTCTACACCCCCAATGCCAGCGGCAAAGGCGGCATGGTCACCACCGTTGAGAAAAAGGTTCCCCGCTACAAGACCGTCACATCCAAGAAGCGCGTCCCATGCCGGTCATGCGTGCGCTTGTATTGCCCGAAAAAGGACTGCTGTGGAACAACCTCCGAGGCCTACATGAAAATGGCCACCGCTCAAGGCCCTGTCGGCAGCCCGAATATCGGCCTGATCCCGACCATGCGGAAGCTCGCCGAGTAACCGGTTTTCCAATCTGATTTCCAAGAAGCGCGGTTCGGCCTATCCGTTCCGCGCTTCTTACTTTCCGCTTGGCGCAAAAAGGGCTGGAAATACCCCGTTATTCTCCCATCCTTCCCGCCTAACCCCATTTTCCCTACATCACATGTCAGTAAACATCGAAATGCCCAAACTCTCGGACACTATGACCGAAGGCACCCTCATCAAATGGCACAAGAAAGTCGGCGATAGCGTCGAAATCGGCGACATCCTTGCCGAGATCGAAACCGACAAGGCCACGATGGAAATGGAGGCCTTCGATGAGGGCACGATCACTGAAATCCGCATCCAGGAAGGCGCAAAGGCTGAGATCGGCGGCGTCCTCGCGGTGCTCGACGGGGCTGGTAGCGACGCTTCCGCACCCGCCCAAGCTGCAGCACCCGCCGCAGCGGAAGCTCCGGCCGCCGCCGCAGCGGCTCCCACTCAGGTTCCCGCTCCGCAACCCTCCGACGGCGCTCGCGTCAAGGCATCCCCCCTCGCCCGCAAGGTTGCAGCCGAACTCGGTGTCGACCTTTCCGGCGTGACCGGAACCGGCCCCGCAGGCCGCATCGTGAAAGACGATGTCGAAAAGGCATCCACCGGCGCCGCGCCGAAACAACCTTCTCAGGCCGCAGCCGCAGCCGCCAAACTCACCCAAGCCGTCAAGGCACGCGCCACCGGATCGCCTACCCCCGCCCCGACAGCAGCCCCTGCCTCAGCCCCTACCGCTCCGGCCCCCGCCGCTGCCGCGATCATGCCGACCTCGAAAGAAGGCGACGAGCGCATCGAGCTCTCCTCGATGCGCAAGATCATCGCCTCGCGCCTGCTCACCTCCAAGACCACCATCCCGCATTTCTACCTCCACATTGAGGTCGATGCCGCCCCGCTCATGGCGCTGCGCAAGCAGGTCAACGAGCAGTCGGAGAAAACCCACGGCAACAAGTATTCGGTCAACGACTTCATCCTCAAGGCCACCATCAACGCCACCGAGGCCGTGCCCGCCATCAACGCCTCCTTCGCCGGCGACCACATCGTGAAGTTCAAGCACATCGGCCTGTCCGTCGCCATCGCGGTTGAGGACGGCCTGGTCACCCCGGTCATCAAAGAAGCAGAAAGTAAATCCCTGCTCGCCATCTCGCGTGCCGTGAAAGACTTCGCGGTCCGCGCCAAGGACAAGAAACTCAAGCCCAATGAATTCGACGGCGGCACGATCACCGTCTCCAACCTCGGCGCATGGGGCATCGATTCCTTCGATGCCATCGTCAACCCACCGCAAGCGGCTATTCTTTCGGTCGGCGCGGCAATCCAGAAACCCGTCGTCCAGAACGGCGAGTTAGCCGTAGGCCTGCGCATGAACATCGGCATCTCCGCCGACCACCGCGTCGTCGACGGCGCCGTCGCCGCCTCTTTCCTCGCCGAGATCAAAAAGCTCATCGAGAACCCGGCACTGATGCTGCTCTAATAGGGAGCGCGGCTTCTAAAGCCACGCTCCATAGGCCGCTCACTCGCCCACCAGGGGCATGCCGTGGCTTCTGGCCTCACGTAGCGCCAGCTCGTTCTTAAAAAGGAAAAACGCCGCCGAAATCGAGAACAAGATCAGATTCCTGTTCCTATTCCGAATCGGCAGTCATTCCCGGTACGTCATCGGACAATTCTCACTTCATCATGAAGTTCAGCAGCTTGCCGAGGCGGTTCTTTAGCTGGTGCCTCGGCACGATCGCATCGATCAGGCCGTGCTCGAGCATGAACTCCGCCGTCTGGAAGCCGGGGGGCAAATTCTGGTGGGTCGTTTCCTTCACCACCCGCGGACCGGCGAAGCCAATCATGCACTTGGGCTCGGCGAGATTGATGTCGCCGATGGTCGCGAAGGAGGCAGTAACGCCGCCGGTAGTCGGGTGGGTGAAGACGGAAATGTAGGGCAAATTCGCCTCTCCGAGCCGGGCGAGCGCGCCGCAGGTCTTGGCCATCTGCATCAGCGAGAGCATCCCCTCCTGCATCCGCGCACCGGATGAGGCGGATACGATAATCATCCCCCGCTTCTCCTTGATCGCCGTCTCAATCGCACGGGTGATTTTCTCACCGACCACCGAACCCATCGATCCGGCGAAAAACTTAAAATCCATCACCGCGATCATCGCCGGTTTTCCGAGTATCGTAAGCCGACCCGTGACGACCGCATCATTCATCTTGGTCTTATCACGCAGGACTTCGATTTTCTCCTCGTAGCCCTTGAAGCCGAGCGGATTTGCGGAAAACAACCCCTCTTCCGTTTCCTCAAACGTCCCTTGATCCGCCAGAAGGAAGATTCGTTCCATCGAATCCATCAAGAAATGATGGCCGCAGGGCGGGCAGGTTTGGAGACTCTGCTTGAGCTCGAGGGCGTGAACCATTGCGCCACAATCTGGGCATTTTGACCACAAGCCTTCCGGCATGTCGTCACGCTTGGGTTGGCTACGGAGGGAAGGTTTCTTGAAGATGCCCATGGGATGCTGTCGGGAGAGGAATACGGAACGGAGACTTCCCCGAGTCTAGGCGGCAGATTCCGCTGCGACAACACCGATTTCCACCTCCGCCTCGGTATTGACCCGCAGGAAAGTGGTTGCTAGCTTCCGCGCCCGCCATGAGCACCGCCCCGAATTACAAAGACACGCTGACCTTGCCACAGACGAGCTTCCCCATGCGCGGGGATCTCGTGAAAAATGAGCCTCAGCGCCTCGCAATTTGGGAGAAATCCAGCCTCTACGCGAAGATCACCGCCGCTCGCAAGGCCTCCGGCGCACCCGATTACATCCTCCACGACGGCCCGCCTTTCGCCAACGGCGACGTCCATATGGGCACCGCGCTGAACAAACTGCTTAAAGATCTGGTGGTGAAATCCAAGACCATGGCGGGCTTCCATACGCCCTTGATCCCCGGCTGGGACTGCCACGGCCTGCCCATCGAATTCAAGGTCGTCAAACAGGCAGCCGGACTGGAGCCCGCCGAGATCCGCCGCCGCTGCACCGAGTTCGCCGCTGGATTCATCGACATCCAGCGCGCCTCCTTCAAGCGCCTCGGCGTCTTCGCGGATTGGGAAAACCCCTACCTCACGATGGATCCCGCCTACGAGGCGAACATCCTCCGTGTTTTCGCGAAACTCGTGGAAACCGACTCCATCTACCAATCCAAGAAGCCCGTCCAATGGTCTTACGGCGCGCAGACCGCCCTCGCGGAAGCGGAGGTGGAATACGCAGATAAGACCAGCCCGGCGATCTTCGTGAAGTTCCCGCTCGTCGCAGGCGACCTTGCCGGAAAGGCCTCGATGGCGATCTGGACGACAACCCCGTGGACGCTTCCTGCCAACCTCGGCATCGCGGTGCATCCGGAGTTCACCTACATCGTCGGAAAATTCTCCAACGGTGAGTCCGAGGAAAATTTTGTGATCGTCCGCGAACTGCTCGAAGCCTTTGAGGAAAAGACCGGCTACGCGCTCAAGGAAACGCTTTCCGAGACCAAGGGTCGCGAACTCGAAGGCGCCGAAGCCAAACACCCATTCCTCGACCGCACCTCGAAAGTCATCCTCGCAAATTTCGTAACCACCGAAACCGGCACCGGCGCAGTCCACATCGCCCCGGGTCACGGCGCGGACGACTACGTCGTCGGCCAACAAAACGGCCTGGCGGTGCTTTCCCCGGTCGATGACGAGGGGCTTTTCACCGAGGAAGTCGGCCTTCCAGAACTCGTTGGGCAACACGTTTTTAAATCCAACAAACGCATCATCGAGATCCTCGCGGAAAGCGGCCACCTGCTCGCCCAAGAAGAATACCGCCACTCCTACCCGCATTGCTGGCGCTCAAAAACGCCTATCATCTTCCGTGCAGTGGAACAATTCTTCATCTCGCTCGATTCACTGCGCGGCAAAGCCCTCGAAGAAATCGACAAAGCGAAATGGATGCCCGCTTGGGGTCGCAACCGCATTCACGGAACCGTCGAGTCCAGACCCGACTGGTGCATCTCCCGCCAGCGCACTTGGGGCGTTCCCATTCCCGTTTTCTTTGATGAAAATAACAAGGCTATCCTCACCGCAGACCTCGCGAAAAAGGTTGCCGACCTCGTCGAAAAAGAAGGCACCAACGTCTGGTTCGAATCCACCGACGACGAACTCGCCGCCAAACTCGGCCTCCCAGCCGGGCTAAAGAAAGGCACAGACACGCTCGATGTCTGGATCGATTCCGGCTGCTCCCATGCCGCCGTGCTCGACACCCATCCCGAGCTGCACTGCCCCGCTGATCTTTATCTGGAGGCCACCGACCAGCACCGCGGCTGGTTCCAAAGCTCGCTGATGCTGTCCACTGCCTACCGCGGCCACGCGCCATACAAGACAGTCATGACCCACGGTTTCGTAGTGGACAAGGATACCGGGAAGAAGACCTCCAAGTCCGACGACAAGAAGAAGGGCAAGCCCACCGACGCCGCCCATTTCTACAACAAATACGGCGCCGACATCGTCCGCCTCTGGGTCTCCAGCGTGGATTGGCAAAACGAAGTTCCCTTCGGAGAAGACCTCTTCAAACAGGTCGCCGAGCCTTACCGCCGCCTCCGCAACACACTCCGCATCCTGCTCGGAAACCTCGATGGCTACGACGGAACGCGGACTTTAGTCCGCAGTGAGCTAACTCTCCTAGACCAGTGGATACTCGAGCGCCTCCACGCCGTCACCAAAGAGTGCCTCGCCGCCTACGAATCCTTCGAGTTCCGCAAGGTCTTCAACTCCATCAACCAGTTCTGCACCACCGATCTTTCCGCCGTCTACATCGATGCTCTGAAAGACCGGATGTATTGCGACGCGCCGGATTCCCCTCGCCGCCTCGCCTCACAGGCCGCGATGTACGAGATCTTCAGTACCATCACCCGCCTGCTCGCCCCCGTCCTAGCCTTCACGGCCGACGAGGCATGGGAGCACGCAGCCTTCACCAAAGGCAGCGTTCACGAACAGAATTTCCCCGCCGCCGATCCAAACTTCGCCCACGGACAAGCAAGCAAAGACGTGGAACGCCTTTTCCAGATCAAGGCGGCAATGCAAACCGCCATCGAGGCGAAGGTGCAGGCCAAGGAATTCACCCGCAACAACGAAGCGGCGGTCACTCTCACTGTCCCGGCCGCCGATTCGCATCTCCTGGAAATGCTCAACGATCGCGAATTCGCGACCGAGTTCTTCATCATTGCGGAGCTTTCCGTGACACCGGGTGAGAGCCTTTCCGCCACCGCCACGAAGACAGAGCTCCCGCTCTGCCCGCGCTGCCGCAAGCACGAACCTGTCATCGCCTCCGGCCTCTGCCAGCGGTGTGAGGACGTGGTTTCAGCAACCAACTAACGGCCACAGCATCTTCCTTGGAGTTTAGAATTTAAAGTTTCGAGTTTCATGACCCTTCCCAAGCTGCTGCTGTTCCTCACCCTCCCGCTCTACATCCTCGATCAGGCGACGAAGGCATGGACGGTCGGATATTTCTCCGAGCCGCCTCCGGGTGGATTCGCCTCCCACGACATGCCATGGATGATCATCCCTGATGTTTTCCACTGGATACGCGTCCACAACCAAGGCGTCGCTTTCGGTTTGGGAAACGGCACCAGCTGGGCTCCAATCGTTTTCCTGATCGTCCCCATCATCGCACTCGTGATGATACGGATTTTCTGGAAAAAGGGAGTCTTCGACCACCTGCTTTCCAAAATCGCAGTGTCACTCCTCGTCTGCGGGATATTCGGAAATCTGACGGACAGGTTGGTGCAAGGCTTTCTCCTCGAGCACAGCAAGGACAGCGGATTCTGGGAACGGCTTGCCAACGGCTACGTGGTGGATTTCGTCGCTGTAAATCTCCCGCTCTACGGCTGGTGGCCGACATTCAACGTCGCTGATTCCTGCATCTGCATCGCCGCCGTGCTACTCTTCATCGGCGGGATATTTGACGAGAAAGCGAAAGCCGCTGCCGAAAAAAAGGCGGCGTGAAGCTCAGCGCACCGGAACGGTTGTTTGCGAGCCATCGAAGAAACCTTGGAACAGCAACTCGCCCTCCTCGCCGACCGTGACGGTGAGACCTCCCGTTTCCATTTGGTCGATGACCTCAACTCCTTCTTTCCGCCACCATTTTTCCAGTGATGTGCGGTACAAATCCATCTCGCATCCCGCCGGCCGCGGGATGACAATCACCTGCGGGTTGACCGCCGCAACGAAGGCTTCGGTAAGACTGAGCTCACTCTCATGCAATCCGGCGACGATCACATCCGCCCGCAGGTCGATCCCGGACTCCAACAGCGCCTGTTCACTCAGGCGGCCTGCATCGCCGGTGAAGAGGATTTTTCTATCCCGCCAATGAAGCCGGAAAACCAGGCTCTTGTCATCCGCTACCGATCCCAACAAACCATCGGCAGGTGAGAGCAGGATCTCGCCCCACGCACCTGCCCCGAAGTCCAGCAGGTCGCCTCGCCTGGGCTCGGAAATCCGTATCGTTTCTGCTCCAAGCCTCGCCCATTTCTGCGCGACCGAACCCTGAGATCCAGTCATTCCGCTCGCCACCTGCCGCAGCGGGAACATCTCCATCACAAGCCCCGGAGCCGCGAGGTGCCCGGCATCGGTATGCGTGAGAATCGCGGAATCCGGCTTCATCCCCAGCTTCAACAGAGATGGGCCGATCTCGCGTTCGAGCGAGAATTCACCTCCCAAATCGATGAGGAAAGAATTCCCCGCCCGGGATGCGAAGCACGCCGCAGAAGCCCCGTATCCGAGATCGTAAATCACCAGAGTATCTGCCTCCGGGGAGCGAACCGATACCGATGCTCCGGGCAGACTTGCGAATGCTTTTGCGGTGCTGGCACAAGCCTCTGCGACGAATGCATTCCCACGGTTCAGGAAAACTGATCCGCTGTTCCAGAAGGGATGCAACAGCGAGGATATGAGGGCGATGGCAAGAAGCGCATACACCATCGGAACCAAGGCCACTGTTGCGACTACCGAGATCGGTGCAACCAGGCCGAAATGGAATGCGGAGAGCGGCGCGGAGCCGATCGAGGCGGCGGTGGAAACGGAGAATGCCTCCGCGAGTTTTCTACGGAATCCCAGCCACCCTCTTGCCCAGAATCCCATTTCACTCGCCGGGAGAAATGCCTCCTCCTCTGCGATCCAGGCAAAACAGCGCCGCGCCACTGCGGTTCCTAGGCCGATCGCTGCAACCACGCCGTAGGAAAGCTGCACCCCCGGCATCCGGATCATGCGCGGATCGAACAAAAGCGAAACAAGGAGCACGGCTCCAAGCGCATTGAGCAAATCGGTGCGCCTGCGGAGCGCGAAGGCACCCAAGAATACTGCACCCATCCACGCCGCACGGACGGCAGCCGGCCCGTTCCCCGTCAACCAGGCATACGCGAACATCGCAACGATGATGGCGGGAATCGCCCAACGCCTTGGAACGCCCATCCATTTCAGCGCAAACCAGACCATGCTACCGAGCATCATCACGTGCATACCGCTGACCGTGAAAACATGCAGCGTTCCGCTCTCGCGGAAATCCCGCACAAGACCCAGCGAGTCCGGCGATCGCTCCCCCAGAACCACCGCTCCAATCACTTTCACCGGCAAACCATCCTCATCGAGTCCCGCGACAATGCTTTCGCGGAATGCTTGTTTGAGCTCCCCTGCCCACTCGCTGAATGGCCCGATCCATTGGCGCCCACGCATACCGTTCGCACGGAAAACAGCCACCACACCTTCAGCCCTCAGCCGCTCGCTGCGGTCCGGCACACCGGGATTCCGCTCCTTTCCAAGGGCTCCGAAAACACCTGTCGCGGTGAGTTCGGTGCCGGCCGGCGGTGGATCACCCAATCCGACCCATCGGATTTTCCTGCCATCGAAATCACCTCCGCGAAGCCTTGCTGTGCCGCTCCACACCCCGTTCTGCCCATAGCCATCCTCAATCAATCGTGCATCGGCACGGCTGAATCCCAAGCCGGAGAGCTCTGCCTCATCGGCCGCCTGCCGGGCATCCCTCCAACCCACTTCCACCAAGAGCAGAGCAGCAAGCGCCATGGCGGCGGCCCCGGTTTTCCAACCCGCCACGATACAGACCGGCACGGCAAGCAACGCGCAACCGATCCAGCCAAGCCGTGGGTCAATCCCTCCCAGCCCGATGACGGCGACAACACCCGCAGCCAGTAGGAACAGCGGCCGTTTCACCCACAACCGCCTGAGTGCATCTGCCATCCCCGTTTATGCCATGCCCCATTCGTGAAGCTTGGTCCGGGCATTTGCCGAGTGCCGCGTTTCAGGGAACTGTTCCATCACCTGCTCCATGATCGCTACCGCCGACTCGCGATCCTCCGTATCCTTGTCGTAAAGCTCGGCAAGGCGGAACAGCAGGAATGCGGCATCCTTCTCCTCCCATTCCTGACCCTCAATGGCTTCGCGCAGAGTCATGATCGAGGCCATAGGATCCTCGAGATGAACTTTTTGAATCTTCGCAATCTCCACGTAGGGCATGCGATTGAGCGGATCGCCCTCGGCCGCCTCCTTGAACGACTCAATCGCAGCCTCCCATTCGCCCTGCGCCATCAGCACTCGCGCATCGTGGAAGGCGTCCTGCTCCACCTCCTCACCGCTGTCATATACGGCATGCGTAAGTTTCTGCGCGAAAATCGGCAGCACCTCGGTCACGAACACAATGCCGACGAGACCCGCGCTAAGAAACGACAGCAGGATGCCGGAAAATACACGCTGCCCCTCGATGCCGTGCATCTTCGTCTTGAGTTCGGGCACCTGCTCCTCCGGATCTCCCCTTTCGTAAAGCAGATTGATCTTCTTTTCGATATCTCTCCCCTCGTCACCAGTCTTGTAAAACATGAACCAACTCCCTGCTACTAGGAGGAAGAGGATGCCGATACCGATATACTTGATCATGAGTAACTAACTTGAACGACCGACGACCATGGAAAAGAAAAATATCAGCCCTCGAGATGATCTTCGCAGTATTCCTCACCGTCCTCGGCCATACGGAACTCCAGATCGCGATCCGAAACCTCAGTCCTCCCGCATTTCGCGCAGCGGTGAAATGACGAATCCTCGCCGGCCTTTGCATTCTCAAACTTTTTCTTCCTCCCCGCCGACTCGATCGCCCGCGCCTGTCCGCGTATCGCGGGAATCCCCGCCCACAGCAGGTAGTTTCCGAACGCAAGAAGCAGGTAGCCCAGATACAATGGCTGCCCAAGGGCGCCGAATACCAACAAGCCGCCCAGCAGCATTGCGAGCCACCGCACTTGCACCGGGATGATCAGGAACATCAGGAACTCATGCCTTGGGAACAGTGTCGCGAAAGCGAAGAATGCAGAGGAATAAACGAAAAGCCCGCTGCCGGACATCGGCTCGCCATAAAGGAAATTTGCGATCAGGAGACCCGCGAACGCGGTGTAATGGAACAGGCTCGTGCGGAAAACGCCCCACGCCCCCTCAAGCGCGTCGTTCATCATGAAGGCGATCATCACCATGAAAAACAGGAACAGCATCGCGAAGCCGCCCAATCCTTTGAACCCGCTGTCGGCGAAAAGGAAAGTCACCAGCCGCCAAACCTCCCCGGACATGATTTTTTCGCGGTCGAAATCCAGAACCTGCCCGATCTGCGGATTCACAAACTGCAGCAGGAAAACCATCACGTGGAAGAGCGCGTAATATTTCAGCACCCCGGGGAACGACATCCACCCGAGCTTCCTCTCCCATTTATCCAGAAATTCCATTCCCGGAACCCTCCATCACCCGCGCCCGATTGACAAGCACCTCCGGCATGCCGAAACTCCACGCGTGTCAGAAACCGTTCTCCACTCCCCGCTCGAAGCCGCCCACCTCGCGCTCGGCGCACGCCTCATCCCCTTCGGCGGCTGGGCCATGCCGGTCCAGTATTCCTCGATACTCACCGAGCACGCCGCCGTGCGGGAGAAGGCCGGCATTTTCGACATCTCCCACATGGGGCAGATCTTCGTCAGCGGCGAAAACCACCTCGCCTGGCTCGACCGACTGCTCACCAACAACCTCGGCAAGCTCAAGCCCGGCGAAGGCCAATACACCATGATGCTCAACCATGGCGGCGGCGTCATCGACGACCTCATCGCATACCGCATTTCTGATACGGAAACCCTGCTCGTCGTCAACGCCTCCATGATTCCGGAGGATCTCGCGTGGATGGAGAAACACCTCGAATCCGGCGTCATACTTCGCAATGAGTCCGACGCTTGGGCGGGGCTCGCGGTTCAGGGGCCGGATGCAGCGGAAATTTTCGCGAAGCTTTTCCCTGCGGAATCCCTGCCGCCCCGCAACGGCATCACCCGGCTCGCTTCCGGCGCAACCGTCTGCCGCACCGGCTACACCGGTGAGGACGGATACGAGTTCTTCTGCCCCGCCGCCGAAGGCTCCGTTTGGTTCATGAAGTTCATCGAGGCCGGTGCCACGGCCTGCGGACTCGGAGCCCGCGACACCCTCCGCCTGGAAATGTGCTACCCCCTCAACGGCAACGACCTTTCCCCGCAACGCTCACCAATCCAGGCGGGCCTCGGCTTCTTCTGCGATCTCGGGAAATCCGAATTCATCGGCCGCGAAATCCTCATCTCGCAGAAACAGAATGGCCCGGAAACGAAGCTCACCGCCATCGAACTCACCGAGAAGGGACCGCCACCGCGGCCACATTATGCCGTCCTCAGCTCCGATCGTGAAACCCTCGGCGAACTCTCCAGCGGCGTGCTATCCCCGACTCTCGGCAAAGGGATCGCGATGGCCTACCTGCCCACCGCCTTCTCGAAACCCGGCACTCCGCTTCTCATCGATGTCCGCGGCCGCCAATTCAAGGCCGTCACCGTCAAAAAACCCTTCCTTAAAAAATCCAAATAGCCCACAAACCCTCCTACATGAGCGCATCCGAAATCCCCGCAGATCTCCTTTTCCAATCCTCCCATGAATGGTCGCGCGTGGAAGGCGACACCGCCACCGTCGGAATCTCGAACCACGCCCAGGCCGAACTCACCGATGTCGTTTTCGTGGAACTCCCCGCGCTCGGCAAAACGGTGGATGCAGGCGATCCCACCGCTGTGGTGGAATCCGTCAAAGCCGCTTCCGACATCTACGCCCCGGTCTCCGGAGAGATCGTCGAGGTAAACCCGGCCGTCGAGACCGACCCCGCGCTGGTAAACACCGACCCCTACGGCGCTGGCTGGCTTTTCAAACTCAAGCTCACCAAGCCGGATCAGCTTTCCGGCCTCCTGACTCCCGCCGCTTACGGCCAGCTGATTGGGTGAAATATAGAGCGCGGCTTTTCAGGCCGCTGTCGTGTGCTCCCTTCTTCGCGAGCGTGACGTGAAAATGGCGCGTCAGTACGCGACTTGAAAAGCCGCGCTCCATACGCTCCATCAATAGACGTCGCGGAGGTAGCGCTTATCCTTTTTCAGCTGTGCGATATAGGCGACTGCTTCCTCGTCGGAAAGCTTGCCGTGTTCCGTGGCGATGCTGAGCAAGGCCGCATCGACATCTTTGGCCATGCGTGAGGCGTCCCCGCAAACGTAGAAGGCGGCACCTTCCTGGAACCATTTCCACATCTCCGCGCCATTTTCGAGCATGAGATTCTGAACGTAGACCTTTTCCTTCTGGTCGCGCGACCATGCAAGATCGAGGCGGCCAAGCGTGCCGTCCTTGACGAAGCCATCTAGCTCGTCGCCGTAAAGATAGTCGGTCGCGCTGTGCGGGTTTCCGAAGAACAGCCAGTTCTTACCCTTGGCGGCGGTGGCCTTGCGCTCTTCGAGAAAGGCACGGAAGGGTGCAATACCGGTTCCGGGGCCGACCATGATCACCGGCACATCGCCGTCCGCAGGGAGACGGAAGGCGTTGTTGCTGTGGACGTAGACGCCGGGCTTGGAGTCATCCGTCAGGCGATCTCCAAGGTAGGTGGAACAAATTCCACCGCGCTTCCTGCCGTGGCTGTCGTAGCGGACGATGCCGACGCAGAGATGAACCTCGCCGGGATGCGCCTTCGGGCTCGAGGCGATCGAGTACAGCCGCGGTTGAAGCTTTTTCAGGATGGTGACGAAATCCTCTCCATCGGTGAAGTCGGCCGGATAGTTGAGCACCAAATCGATGAGGTCGCGTCCCCAACAGAAATTCTCCCACGCCTTCCTCTCGTCCGCCTCGACGAGCGAGCGAAGGTACGGCGAGCCGCTGCGCTTTTGCCATTTGCAAATGAGCGACTTGTTGATGTTCCCGATGTCGTAGTGGCGGATCAGTGCCTCGCGGAGGCTGACTTCCTCGCCGGTGGAGGTCGGCACCTCTCCCGCCCGAAATGGTAGCGCCGCTATGATTTCATCAACCACGTCCTCCGGGTTCTCCGGATAAACACCAAGCGCATCACCCACTTCATAGGAGAGCTCTGAGCCTTCGAGGGAAATCTCCACCTGGTTCGTCTGCTTCGGGCCCGGGCCGTTGAGGTTGTAGTTTTTGACAACGGCAGAAGGGAATGGCCGCTTTTTGGAAAACCCGCCTTCCTCGATCTCATCGGTGGCCGTACCGTTGGATTCCACGGCTCCGTTGTCCGGGGCAAGGATTGCGATCACCGCCTTGGACCACTCGGCGTACGGCTCATCGGGATCGACATCGACATCGACTCGCGGATGGATCCGGGTCGCGCCCAGAGCCTCAAGGCGGGAGTCAAACTCGGTGCCGCACTGGCAGAAATCCGGATAGGAGCTGTCGCCGAGCGAGAGGACGGAGTAACTCACCCCGGCAAGGGCGGGCGGCGCATCGCTCATCAGCCAAGTGTGGAGCTCCAGCGCGGAATCCGGCGGCTCGCCGTCGCCGTAGGTGGAGGTGATGATGAGAAGGTTTTTCTCCTTGGACAGGTTATCCCTGTCATAGGTCCCCATGTCCTGCATGTTCGGCTCGAAATTCCCTTTCTTCAGTTTCTTTACCAATTTTTTCGCCAGACCCTCGGCCGTGCCGGTCTGAGATCCGAAAAGCACCGTCACGGGAACGGCGGGTCCGGATGGCAGCGGAGCTCCGGAGGCCTGCACCAGCAGCTGTGCCATGAATCCGCCGAGCCACTGCCGTTGCTCTGGCGTGAAAGGTGCGTTGTCGGGTATCTGAATCGGGGAGACCATTTTTCTCTATTTCTTCCGGTGGTTGACCGGATGCGGAACCTGTTCGCAACCGGGATTGTTTTCAAGTGCGGATCGTATCAATTTCTGATTCGCATCCCCACAGCCATCCGCGGCTACGAATATTTCAAGTCACGGGATGGATCGAGCTCAAAGCTCATCTCGAACTGGTTGTGCGTGTGCGGCTTGACGAACTGCTGGATGAATTTGAGATGGAACGGGTCTTCCCCGACAAGGCTGAGCTTCTCCATGGAATCGACCTCGTAGGAATAAAAAAAATGCCATTGGGATTCCGGGTCGAGGTTCCTGCCGGATCGAACCGAGAGTACCTCCGGGATTTTCAGGAGCCATGTCCGCGCCGCCCTCACCATTTCCTCCAGCACTTCCGTTCCCTTGGGATCGTTTAGCTGAAGGTAGATGACGTGATGGATCATTTGCGCAGGAGCTGTGGGGCTCAGCTCTTCCAGTTGAGCGCGCCTTTTTTCAGGGCATAAACGTATGCGATCGCAAGGATCCCGGCGAAGCCGGCCATGCTTGCAAGGGCGGTTGGCCCGTGCTGCATCGCGAGATCCCGGAACTGGACAGCCCACGGGTACATGAAGACCACCTCGATGTCGAAGATAACGAACAGCATGGCCACGAGGTAAAATTTAACGGAAAAGCGCGGGGAACCCTCGCCGATCGGGATCATCCCGCATTCGTAGGCGCTGTCCTTGGTGGCGTTGCGGCGTGCGGAGCGACCGAAGACAACGCTGAGGACGAGTGTTGTCACCGCGAAACCGAGCGCGATGAGCACCTGCAAGAGGACGGGAAGGTAGTTTTCTGGCATGGCTGCGATTGGGAAAGCGTTGCGCCGACTTCGTAACGGCTAGGATTCAGCTTGGGTAGAAAAAAAACCCGCACCACATAACATGGCGCGGGTTTTGTCAGGAAATGATTCCGAAGGATCAGGCCTCCGCTTCAGCAGCTTTAGCCTCTTGGGCTGCAGCGTATGCGCTGGAAGCTTCGTGAACCCGGGCTGTACCCTTGTACTCCTTGCCGAGTTTCTCGACCAGACCCCTGTTCACCAGGTTCTGCAGCTTCTCGTAAGAACGAAGGCGAAGCATTTCTTCTCCGCCGCTGACGGCATTGCGCTGTTTGAGGTTTTCGAAGACCCTTTCGAATAGGTCGTTGAATCCGAACACCTTCTTTTCAGTAAGGACGTTGCAGAGTTCATCGGTCACGTGGTCTGGAAGTCTCCGGGAAAACCGGGTTCTTTTTGTGGTTGTTGCCATAGCGCTGTGATCTTAGCACCTCTGCATGGTAAAAGCGACCCAAAATTTTAAAGATTCAGTAAATCTCTTGGTTTAATTTAAGCAAGTCCTAAATATCAATTTATCGAAATGAACTTCCTGATGAGCTTCGATTGTCCCAAATCGGTTCCTCCGTCCCTTGTTTCACGGATGCGTCCCGAGGAAAGAGACTCCCCATCCCACTCCAGCCATCCGGCAGGGCCAGGAACCACGAAGGAGCCGGTATTGATCACCGTCCTGCCGCGCGACCGGCGGATGCCGAGACAGTGGAAATGACCGGTCACGAGGATTTCCGCCTCGGCAAAGTAACGCTCGCAGAATCTTGCCCCGAGCCGTCCCTGCGTCAGCCATGCGCGGAGTATGGTGATCGCCCGCTGCGGCGGGAATGCGGCGTCCAGTGCCCGCGCGAAAAGGCTTCTTGCCTCGGGATGCGCACGGCTCGGCAGGCGCTTCGCGATCTTGCGGGCGAGCTCGTGGCGGGCGATGGGATCCGTTTCCGCCGCGGGCGAATCCTGCCATAGCGCATCCACCACATCGCGTCCCGCGAGCATCTCCCGTTTCCACGGGGCTCCGTCGCGCAGCAACGCGTCGCCGTGGGTGATGACGATCCTGCCCTCGGCCAGCTCAATGAAACCCAGACCTTCCCAGCCCGGATCGTGGTTGCCCGGCAGGAAAACCGTGTCGCATCCCTCCTCTTTCAGGATTGCCCGGAGTTCGTCGAGCATCGCCTTGGACTTCTCTCTCCATGGTTCCGACAGCTCCTCCCAGGTGTCTCCATTGAAAACCACGGTGCCCGCCCCCCGGAATAACGACCGGAGCATTTCCACATCGCCGATGCGCGAAGCCTTGTGCCCGAGGTGCAGGTCGGAAAAAATCCTGAGCGGTAGGCGCATCATGGCTCCACCCGGCGCTGCCGCACCGCCTCGAACAGGCAGACTCCCGTCGCCACGGAGACATTCAGGCATTCCACTTGCCCGGCCATCGGCAGCTTTGCGAGGAAATCACAGTTCTCTTCGGTCAGGCGGCGCATTCCTTTTTCCTCGGCTCCCAGCACCAGAGCCAGCGGTCCTTTCAAATCCAGCTCGTAGAGGGTTTTCTCCGCCCGGTCGGACGTCCCGACAAACCACACACCCGCCTCTTTGAGCTGCTCCATGGTACGGGCGAGGTTCGTCACCTGCACGAAGGGCACGTGATCTGCCGCGCCTACGGAAATCCGCCGCACGGTTTCCGTGATCCCCACCGCCTTGTCCTTGGGCGCGATCACCGCATGCACTCCGGCTCCATCCGCGGTGCGGAGGATGGCTCCTAGGTTGTGCGGATCCTGCACACAATCGAGGATCAGCAGGAACGGCACCTCAATCTCGGCAACGATGCGCATCAAGTCGTGCTCATCAAGCGAAGGGACCGGCTTCTCCTCCGTCGCCGGTTTCACATGACGATTCTCCCGTGCCTGCCGGTTCTTGTCCCCGTGGCTCCTGTCGCCGTAACTTTTGCGCTTCACAGGGATCAGGGGAAACCCATGGGAAGGGCTTTGCAAGCCAGCAATATGGAGAAGGGTTTTGAAAACCCTTTGCAGAGGATGGCGGGCACCTTGGAATATTTCAATGGTAGCGCCGGTTCGGCTCGACCGGCCCGAATCAAAAATCTGGCGCTGCGAACGTTCTCGCGTGAGTGAACTCATTAATAATGAGCCGTCTTTTTCGCAGCACGCGGCGATTTCGCTGGAGGGTTCACGCCCGTTCCTTGCCAAGCGCCGCCAGATTTTTGAAGTGGGGCAACCGAGCCGGATTGCCCCTACCACCATTCATGACCACGACACAAAAAACCGGCGACCCACGGGGAATCGCCGGTCTTATGCGCGGGGAAAATCCCTCCAAGAAAAATCAGCGCCGGCGGAGGAGGAGTGCGAGGGCTCCAATCGCACCGAAAAGGGCGGCGGAGGGCTCGGGAACCACGGTCACTTCAAACGATGTAAGTCCAACTGTGCCAGTCGTTGCTTGCATGTTAAACGATGTGTTAGCCGCAATAGCCAAAGGATCCACAAAAGTAAAAGTGTTACTAGGTGCAGCAGAATCCGCGATGCTCACTCCTCCAAAATTGAAGACTTCACCACTCGTGAAGATCACAAAACTTAATGAGGTGATTTCAACGTCTTGGCTGAACGAAAAAGTTGCTATTTCGTTCACTCCGGCATCGAAGGCGTCGGTTTCATCACCAGTCACTCCATCGTTAATCCCAAATGAGGAAGCCGTGGCATTCAATTGGTCTCCAGATGCGGCATCAGAGGCTATCGAGAGAAGAGTTAGATCAAGAGATGTAAATCCTGGCACCGTGACTGTTGCGGCTGGGGTTCCAATATCAGTTGCATCTAGTCCATCAAGTAACTCACCAAGCTCTCCAGACGCACCGGATGCATTGGTTAAAAACACTGTCGCTGCCTGACTCGAAATTGTCCCGAGGGCAAATAAGGACAATATCGATAGAGTTGTCGTTTTCAATTTCATTTTGATTGTGGGATAGCGTGCAGATTCATTCCGCGCAGACTTAGGCATCTAACAAAGAAGAACTAGGCGTGCCAATAGAAAACTGTGGCTGATTTGTCACATGGCATTTCACAAGCTACTGATATCCTGCGGATTCCAGGTGATTCTATCGGCCGAGCCACAAACAATCCGTGACAAAAGCCCGGAAATCGCGAGGTTTGCGGGAACAATCCGATGAAAATTCTTGAGAAAAACCTGCTTGTCCTCGCTTCCGCTGGCTCCGGGAAGACCTTTTGCCTGAGCGACCGGGTGATCGGGCTGATGGCGGGCGGGGTGGAGCCGGAGAAAATCGTCGCTCTGACCTTCACCCGCAAGGCGGCGGGGGAATTTGCGGATGCGATTCTCAAGAAACTGGCAGCAGCGGCGGACGACGCTGACGAGGCCGCCAAGCTGGAAGGGAAGTTCGGCAGGGGCGCTGTGGACTTCGAGGAACTCCTGGAAAAGGTCGTGAGGAATTTACCGCGCCTGACCCTGGGAACCATGGACGGATTTTTCGCGAAGGTGGTGAAAGGCTTTCAGTATGAGCTCGGAGTGACGGGCGGAAGGTTCGATCTTCTGGAGGGCGAGGTCGCGGAGGGCGTGAAGGACGAGCTGCTTGAAGGGCTGCTGGACGGCGGCTTCGGAATCGCAGTGGAGGATGAGGAGGAGTTCATTGCGGTTTTCCGCAGGGCGACGGCGGGCAAAGAGGGCACCCGGGTGCTAGGGGAGCTCCGGGAATTCATCAAGGGCTGGCACCTGCATTTCGTTTCCCCAGCGGAAACCGAATGGGGGCCGGGCGGGCTGGCCGGGGTGAAAATTTCCGAGTGGGAGAAGCAAAAGGGTGGCCTGATCGAACGGGCGAGGAGGGATTTGGCTAACGTGACCACGACCGACAAGCGGCAAGAAAAGGCTTTGGGGGCGATGCTGGATGCGCTGGAGAAACACACGATAGCCAGCGGTTCGCTGGACAAGGCCACAAGCCTCCTGAAAAGCACGATCGAGGTGGCGGCCACAGGAGACGGGGCGCTGGAGGTTTCCTTCTACAAGCCGTTCAAAATCACAGGCATGGCGGCGGAGGCCTTGCGCGAGCTTCTGCGGCTGGCGGCGCGGTGTGAGCTGGCGGCCGCCCTATCCAGAACGCGCGGGGTACACGGCGTCATTTCCTCCTACGACGATCTCGTCGAGCGGGAGCTGAGGCGCAAGGGCAAACTCGGCTTCGACGACGTCAAGCGGCTGATGGGAAAATGGATGACCGGCGAGGACGCCCGGCTGCGGCGTGAGGCTGTCGATTTCCGGCTGGATGCCAGATACGAGCATTGGCTGCTAGATGAATTTCAGGACACCAGCCGGGATGAATGGAACGCCCTCCTGCCACTGGTGGACGAGGGAATCACCGACGACGAATCCACGGTGTTCGTCGTCGGCGATAAAAAACAGGCGATCTACGCATGGCGCGGCGGCGAGGTCGGGCTGTTCGATGAGCTGGTGGAAAATTACAGCGGAGGGCTTGAAGTCGAAACCATGGCGGAATCGTGGAGATCCTGCCCCGAGGTGCTGGAGCCAGTGAACCAGGTCTTTGGCGACAGGGATACGATGCAACGCCTGTTCGGGAAGGCTGCGGCGGAGTGGGAATGGGAAGAGCATGTTTCCGCAGAGCCTCTCAGGGATCCCGCGAATGCCGGCCATTCGCGTGTCGAGGTGATCGCCAAGGACGAAAAAACGGAACGGGTGATCGATCTGCTTAACGAGCTCGGGATCGGGGAGAAACGGATTTCCTGCGGGGTGCTCATGGCGACCAACGACCACGTCAAGACGCTCGCCGACGATTTACGGGAAGCCGGGTTCCAGGTCGTCGAGGAAGGCGCGCGGGAGCCGGGCAAGGATCATCCTGTCGGCGTGCTGATCTGGCAGCTACTGCGTTGGCTTGCGAATCCGGCGGACAGCTTCGCCCGGCAAACCGTGATGATGTCGCCGCTGTGGCCTGGGCTGGAGCAGCGTTTCGGAACGGCGTGGCAAGCGATTTGGGAGAAGCTCGGCGGACGTGTCTCGGAAGCCGGGTTTGCAGGGATGGCTGGGGAGCTTGTTTCGGAATTGCACGCGAACCTCGGCGACTTCGGGAAACGCAGGGCAGCGGATCTGCTGGAAGCGCTCGGAGATCTCGATAACCAGGGCGTGGTCACAGCCAGGGAGGCGGCAGACTGGATCGCGCGGATGAAGATTTCACAAAGCCCGGGAGTCGCAGCGGTGCAGGTGATGACCGTCCACAAATCGAAAGGCCTGGGCTTCGATGTGGTGATCCTGCCCGACATCCCGAAGGACAAAATCCCGGATATGGGGCACTACAAAACGGTCTCTGGCGACGGCTGGCTGACCGCTGCTCCGGCACAATGGGCTCGCTCGTTGATTCCCGAACTGAGCGAACCCGAGGAGAAGTGGTTCGTCCGGCAGACCTACGAGGCTTTCTGCAAACTCTACGTCGCCATGACCCGGGCCAAGCGAGGACTCCACGTGTTGCTCGACACCCCACCCGCGAAGGCGGACGACAATAAGCCCAGCCTGCAAAATTGGTTGATGAACTCGCTCGGGCTCGACGCCGCTGAAAATACGATTTTTGAAACAGGCAATTCGAACTGGGTCGATGGGATCGCCGCGCTTGAAATATTGCCCGAAGATTCCACGGAGGTTTTGGGCAAAGCGGTGGCAAAGCGATCTCGCAGCACGCCCAGCGGGCAAAAGAAGGATTCCACGGCAGCCAGAAGCGGCTCCGGCGAAGGTCGCCGATTCGGAACCGCGATGCATGCCGCATTCGAGAATATCGGTTGGATCGACGAAGAGGAGCCCGAGTTTCCTGCGAACTCGGTTGGCGAAGGCGTCAGGAAAATTCTCGCGCGCTCGGAAATCCGGGCGCTTTTCACAAGAGGCGAGTCCTCGGTATCACTCCACCGCGAACAACGGATCGAGGCGCTGATCGATGGCAAATGGATGAGCGGAGCGATCGACAGGTTGCACCTTCACCGCGATGCCCAAGGCGCAGTGGAGCGGGTGGAGATCTTCGACTTCAAAACGGATCACGTAGAAAACGCGGAAGAGCTAATCGAGAGGTATGCAGGACAAATGACGGCCTACCGGAAAGCGATGGAAACGATCTACCCCGGGGCGGCGGTTAAATGCCTGTTGGTTTCCACCGCGCTGGGTGGAGTGGCGAACGCTGGTTCGCCATGACAGCTCTTTGAGTGGCGAACCAGTGTTCGCCACTCCATAGGCTAATTCATGTGCTTGCGCTTGAAGCGAAGTGCGGCGCTCTGCTTGGCAATGATGCCTTGCAGATAAGCAACCTCCTCGGCGCCCATGCTGTGATCGACTCCCTGCAGTTTTTCCTCGGCGCGCTTGATCGCATCCTCGGTTGCCTGCTCGTCGATCTCCGCCTCGCCAAGAGCCATGTCGGTAAGGACCACGGCCTTGTCCTGGGAGATTTCCGCAAATCCCGATCCGATCGCGAGTGTGATGACCTGGCCTTCACGCAAGTAGCGCAGCTCGCCGGGCTGGAGGGCCGTCACAAGGCTGGCGTGGCTCGGCAAAATGCCCATCTCCCCATCCGCTCCGGGAAGGTAAACGTTGTCGACCGTGTCGGAGAAAATTTTCTTCTCAGGTGTGACGATTTCGAGGTGCAGGGACATATGATTTTTCGGGTTCAAGTTTTCCGTTTCCAGTTGTCATTCAGAGTCTCCCCTGAAAACCGAACACTGAAAACTAGCAAACTTGTGGTTAGTCGCGCTCCACGCTGTCGATGCCGGCCTTCATGTAGAAGTTACCTTCGGAAACATCGTCCCACTTGCCGTCGAGGATTTCGGCGAAGCCTTTGACGGTGTCTTCGATGGAAACTAGTGCACCTGGAACACTGGTGAAAATCTCTGCAACGAAGAACGGTTGGGTAAGGAAACGCTGCAATTTACGGGCACGGAACACGCTGAGCTTATCCTCATCGGAAAGCTCGTCCATACCGAGAATGGCGATGATGTCCTGAAGATCCTTGTAGCGTTGAAGCACGAGCTGAACGCCACGGGCAACGCGGTAGTGTTCTTCGCCAACGACTTCCGGAGTAAGTGCCTTGGAGGTGGAAGCGAGTGGGTCAACCGCTGGGAAAAGTGCCTGCTCCGCGAGGGAACGCTCAAGAACCACGGTCGCATCAAGGTGGGCGAAGGTGTTCGCCGGAGCCGGGTCGGTAAGGTCATCCGCAGGAACGTAAACCGCCTGGATGGAGGTAATGGAGCCTTTGTTGGTGGAAGTAATCCGCTCCTGGAGAACGGACATTTCTTCGGAAAGTGTCGGCTGATAACCCACTGCGGAAGGTGTCCGGCCAAGAAGCGCGGAAACCTCGGAACCCGCTTGGGAGAAACGGAAGATGTTATCGACGAACAGGAGGACGTCCTGGCCTTCCTCGTCACGGAAGTATTCCGCCATGGTAAGCGCGGAAAGAGCGACGCGGAGACGTGCGCCCGGAGGCTCGTTCATCTGGCCGTAGCAAAGTGCCACTTTCGAACCTTCGGCGGAGAGAACGGGGTTGCCCTGGCCGTCGAGTTTTGGATGACCGTTTTCGTCCTTTTCGGTAGCGATGACGCCGGACTCGATCATTTCCCAGTAGAGGTCGTTTCCTTCCCGGGTGCGCTCACCCACACCGGCGAAGACGGAGAAACCGCCGTGCGCTAGAGCGATGTTGTTGATGAGCTCCATGATCACCACGGTCTTACCAACACCGGCACCACCGAAGAGGCCACCTTTACCACCTTTTACAAGCGGGCAAATGAGGTCGATCACCTTGATACCGGTCGGCAGAATTTCCTCACTCGCCGACTGATCGGTAAGCGATGGTGCCGGGCGATGGATCGGGGAACGATGGTTCGCGTCTTCGAGCGGCTTGTTTTCGTCCACGAGATCTCCGGTAACGTTGAAGATACGGCCAAGAACCTGTTTTCCGACGGGCACAGCGATCGGCTTGCCGGTATCCGCAAGAGTCATTCCCCGCTTGAGTCCGTCGGTGGTGGACATAGCAACCGCGCGCACCCAGCCGTCGCCAAGGTGTTGCTGAACTTCGAGAACCAGCTTGGTATCGACCTCGTTGAGAACGTAGTTGATCTCAAGTGCGTTGAAGATTTCCGGCAGGTTGCTGGCTTTGGAGAAATCGGCGTCGATGACGGCGCCAATGATTTGGACGATGGTTCCTTGGTTGCTCATGGTGGAAGAAGTAAAAAGTTGCTAGTGATCAGTGATCAGTGGGTCGTATTGCGGTATGGGTCGGTAATCGGGAGATTCATCTGGAGAGCACTGATCACTGATCACTGCTCACTCAGCACTTTACTCCATGGCCTTCATCGCCGTGGTGATCTCGAGAAGCTCGGCGGTGATCGCGGCTTGGCGAACCTTGTTGTATTGGAGGGTGAGCTCCTTGATGAATTTCTTGGCGTTGTCGGTAGCGGCTTTCATCGCGACCATCCGGGCGGAGTGCTCGGTGGCACGGGCTTCGAGAAGCGCCTGATAGACCTGGAAATTGACGTAGAGAGGGAGAATCGAGGCGAGAACCTCCGCCGGTGAAGGCTCGAAAAGGTGCTCGGAAGTATCGCCGGCGATAGCTCCGTCGTCGTCCGACTGCTCGGGCGGCTGGACGGGCAGAAGCTGAATGACCTCGGGCACCTGTGTCAGGGTGTTGACGAAGCGGGTGTAGACGATGGAGACCTTGTCGTAGTTTCCATCCGTGAACTGCTTGGTGAGAAAGCCGGCGATCGAGCGCGCATCAGCGAAGGGAACCGGGTCTTTCACCGTGTAATCCGCGAGGATGTGCTTCTTGGTTTTCTCCAGCATGATGCGGAGCTTGCGGCCTACGGTCACATAATCTGCAGTGTCGGAGGTGGTGGCGCGGAGCTTCTTCGCGACGTTCGTGTTGAGCGGTCCGCAAAGCCCTTTGTCCGTGGAAACCACCAGGACGAGCTCACGATTGCCCTCGCGGACTTCGAGCAGAGGGTGCGAAACCTCGTCCGAGAAGTTCGCAGCAATATCGCTGAGAACCGCGTTGAGCTGGCTCGAGTATTCTCGGCCGGCCAACGCCTGATCCTGGGCTTTCTTCATCTTCGCGGCCGCAACGAGCTGCATCGCCCGGGTGATCTGGGCGGTGTTCTTGACCGATTTAATTCGGCGGCGGATGTCTCGGAGGTTGGCCATTTGAGCGTAGAGCTAAGTGCTTTGAGCGGAGAGGAAGATTTTATTTCCAGGATTTCTTGAAGTCGTCGAGCGCCTGCTTGACGGCATCAACCATGGCGGCGTCCTTCTTGAGATCCGGCTTCTCGTTGCGGATCTTGTCGAGGAGCTCGCCCTTGCGAGTGTTGAAGAACTCGCCCATTGCATCCTGGCAACGGCTGATGTCCTTCACTTCCACGTCGTCGAAGAAGCCGTTCTGCATCGCGAAGAGGTAGATCGCCTCCATCTCCATCGCGAGCGGGGAGTATTGGTTCTGCTTGAAGAGCTCAACGATGCGAGCACCGCGCTCGAGTTTCTTCTTGGTCTGCGCGTCGAGGTCGGAGCCGAACTGCGCGAAGGCCTGGAGCTCGCGGTATTGGGCGAGGTCAAGTTTGGTGGTTCCGGCGACGGACTTGATCGTCTTCGTCTGAGCGGCGGAACCAACCCGGGAAACGGAGAGACCAACCGAGATGGCGGGGCGGATGCCCTGATAGAAGAGGTCGGTTTCCAGGTAGATCTGGCCGTCGGTGATGGAGATCACGTTGGTCGGAATGTATGCGGAAACGTCTCCGGCCTGCGTTTCGATGATCGGAAGCGCAGTGAGGGAGCCGCCACCTGCCTGTTCGGAAAGGCGCGCGGAGCGCTCAAGGAGGCGGGAGTGGAGGTAGAAAACGTCACCGGGATAAGCCTCACGACCGGACGGGCGGCGGAGGATCAGGGAGACCTGACGGTAGGCGACAGCGTGCTTGGAAAGGTCGTCGAAGACGATCAGGCAGTCCTTACCCTTGTCCATGAGGTATTCCGCGATGGAGCAACCTGCATATGGGGCGAGGAACTGCATCGCTGCGGCGTCCGAAGCGGAAGCGGAAACGATGGTGGTGTATTCCATCGCGCCGGCGTCCTCGAGGGTCTTCTGGATCCGGGCGACGTTGGAGAGTTTCTGGCCGACGGCGACGTAGATGCAATACATCGGCTTGTGGTTCTTCAGCTTGCCTTGCTCGGCGGCCTTGTTTTGCTGCGCCTGGGAAATGATGGTGTCCACGGCGATGGTGGACTTGCCGGTGGCACGGTCACCGATGATCAGCTCACGCTGGCCGCGGCCGATTGGCACCATGGCGTCGATGGCCATAATCCCGGTCTGGACGGGGACGGAAACGGATTTCCGTTTGATGATGCCGGGGGCGATCTTCTCCACCGGGTAGTGAGCGGAGGCGGCGATCTCACCCTTGCCGTCGATCGGTGCGCCGAGCGCATTGACGACGCGGCCGAGGAGCGCTTCGCCGACAGGGACGGAGAGCAGCTTGCCAGTGGTGCGGCAGGAGCTGCCTTCGGAGATGGAGGTGTAGTCACCAAGAAGGACGACACCGACTTCGCTTTCCTCAAGGTTCAGAGCCATACCGGTCACACCACCGTCAAACTCGATCATCTCATTGAGCATGACGTCGGAAAGTCCTTCGATGATGGCGACGCCGTCACCGACCTTGCGGACCGTGCCGGTGTTGGTTTTCTCAACGCTCGAGCTGATGCCGGCGATTTGCTGTTCGATGTCCTGGAGGATGCTGCTCATTTTAGGTGTGCTAGTTGGAAGTGTTCAGTTTTCAGGCTGAGGGAAAATCAGAATGCCTTGGCCAGGCGGTCGAGGCGACCCTGGACAGAGCCGTCCAGAACGTCGTCGCCGACGCGGATGCGCAGGCCGCCGAGAAGCTCGGGGTTGGTCTTGAATTGGATATTGAGGTTCGGGCCGTGCTCTGCGGCGAGGCCGGTGGCGATTCGTTGTCCGTCGCTGGCACTGAGGACAGCGGCGCTTTCCACAAGAACCTCGCGGCGCGCCATTTCAAGGCGGGCGAGACGATGGATCGCGGCGAGTATGGCACGGTAATCGCGTGGCTGGGCGGCGATGAGTTTCGAAACGAGGTCGCGCAACTTGTTGTCATCAAGCTGTCCGTCCACCTGGCACAGGCCGTAGAGGCGGCGGGCGGTGGCGGCGGCGACTTTTGAAATTTTCATCGTGGTGGAAAGGGATGGGGAACTGGATCAGTTGCCGACCTTGGAGAGCGCCTCTTCGTTGATGCGGTGCTGATCCTCAGGGGTAAGCACCTTGCCGGTGACCTGGGTGGTAGTGGTGGCGACAAGGCGGCCGAACTCGCGCTTGAGCTCAATCGAGATGCGCTCGCGGTCGGCGTTGCCTGCGGCCTCGGCCTTGGCGAGTATCTGCTGCGCCTGGGAGATCGCCTCCTGGGATTTCTGCTCGGTGAACGCGACGGCGCCTTCCTTGGCCTCGGCGATGAGACGGACGGCATCCTCGTTGGCCTTGGCAATCGTGGCGGCGGTGGTGGCCTCGGATTCGGCGAGCTGCTTCTCAATCCGCTTGAGCTTCTCCTCACCCTCAAGGATGCGGGTGCGGCGCTGCTCGAGAATGGCCTGAATCGGACCGAAGGCAAATTTCTTCAGGACGAAGACGACCAGGAAAAAGTTGATGACCTGGGCGGCGAAAAACGCTCCGTGCAAACCGAAGGTGGTCTTGATCGTTTCGAATGCGCCCGGTTGTTCGGCGGCGGCGGCGAGGAAGGTCATCATGGCAATTGAATGCGGTTGGGAAAAAGGGGGTTGCCGTGCGCACCCGGAAGGTGCGCACGACGGGAATGCTTAGAATGGCACAGCGAAGGCCGAGAGGATGAAGATACCCTCGATAAGTGCCGCAAGAATAATGGAGATCACGAGGATCGGGGTAGCTGCACCAGGGTTACGACCGGTGGCTTCAGCTGCCTTCGAACCGAGGATACCGATGCCGAGTCCACCGCCAAGGGCGGCGAGGGCGACTGCAAATGCTTTAGTGAACATAATTGGTTGGTTTGTTTGTTGTTGTTGTGGTTTTCTGCGGCCCCCACGGTCTTGCCATGGTCAGACTGCCGAAATTTTTTAGTGATGCTCCTCGTCTCCGTGGTCGCAGATGAGCTTCAGGAAGATCGCGCAGAGCAGGGTGAAAACCAGAGCCTGCACGAAGCCGACCAGCAGCTCCATAAAGTAGAAGGGCAGTGCCGGAAGGAAGGCCAGTTTCTCGGGGACGAGAGCCATCAGCTTCTCAAGAGTCTGCTCGCCGCCGTAGATGTTTCCGAAGAGTCGGAAGGAAAGCGCCACCGGTCGGATCGCGATGGAGATGACCTCGAGGACACCGACGAAAAGGAAAAGCGGCATGAGCGCCCAGAAAAGGAAGCCTTTGACGCCTTTCGGGGCGAAAATGTGGGCGAGAAAACCTTTGAGGCCGTTCTCGGTGATTGCCCAGTAGATCCAGAGCAGTGCGAAGGTGAAGGCCATCGCTGCGGTCATGTTGATGTCCGCGTTGGCGCCACGGAGGATGGGAAGGAAGCCTGCGGAATGGCCTTTTCCGTCCTCAAGGTGCCAGCCCACTGTTCCGACGCCAGGAATGAGGCCGAGGTAATTGCTCACCAGGATGAAGAAGAAGATTGTACCAAAGAACCAGAAGGTGCGTTTGGTGAGATGAGGACCCATCAGATTTTCAAGAAAATCATAAAGGGACTCCATCGCCCATTCTGCGAAGTTCTGGAAACCGGCCGGCACAAGGCTCATCTTCTTGGTGGCGGCACGGCAGAAAAGGACAATCACCCCGACTGCGATCCAGACCATGATGATGGAGTTGCTGACGGGAAGCCAATCGTGAAGCTTCTGCGCATCCAACGGCAGGGCGTGGTGCCCACCTTCCGCAGCAGCGAAAGTGGAGGCGAGGCTGAGGAGCCAAAGCGAGACTGTTTGAAGGGCAAAACGCATGATGAAACCTCTGCGAAACGCAGAGGCGAGGGGTGATACCGATACCCCCCTTTTCCCGCAAGAGATATTTGTGAAATTTTTCACAAGGTCTGCGTTTTTCTGCGAAATATCCGATTTTATAAGGATTGGAGGGCAGAAGAAATTTGCAGGTTTTTCGCGACAGTCACCGCAGGGAATGAATATCTGTGTTCCCGGCAGCGGATCCTGCCCTTTCCCAGCTGTTCTCACGGAAAGCTTCGAATATACGGACGCCGGGGTTTCCTCCGGCTCAGGCGGCATCGAGTTCCTCCTCAAAAGCTGCCAGCAACCGCAGCAGTTCACAGCCTGCGGCGCACCGGAATACCGGCCTGTCACACAACCGGAATGGCGCTCCGGGAAATGTCCGAATACCGAACCCATCTGTTAGGATTGATTGTTAGCCGCGTCGGTTCGGGGTTGCATATCGCCGCGCACAAGCGGGAAACCCTGTAAAAGTCAAGCAACTGCTGCAAAAAAAACCTGCGTCCAAGTTCAGCTTTTATCTTGCAAAACGGTTCCCAGCTTCGCAAAACCGCTTCTGCCATGAACAAAGCAGAACTTGTAGAATCCATTCAGAAAGCCCTCGGAGACGACGCCACCAAGCGTTCCGCGGAAGAAGCCCTCGACGCAGTCCTTTCCTCCATCGCCACAGGCGTGAAGAAAGATCAGAAAGTCCAAATCATCGGATTCGGAACTTTCGAGGTCAAGAATCGTGCCGCCCGTATGGGTCGCAACCCGAAGACCGGAGCAGCCCTCAAAATCGCCGCCTCAAAATCGGTCGGTTTCAAGCCATCCTCCGTTCTCAAGGGAAGCCTCTGATGCCATGGCGGGAAACCGCCTGGTAAACGTAGCCTCATAAAAACCCAAAAACCCCGTCCGAATCCGGACGGGGTTTTTTATTTGGAAAGGGTTAGGAGTTGGCGGCTATCAGAACCAGCCCTTGCGGCCGACGACGTAAGTCGCGACAAATTCTTCATCCGTTTTCGTGAGGTAAATGATCCCCTCGATTAACGCGACGATCCCCACTGCTGCTGGAGGAAAGCACAAGAAGGAGCCGACAACACTTACGGCGAGCATAATGATGCCCTCGGTCGTATAGCCGAGGTAGAACTTATGAACCCCCAGCGCGCCGAGAAGGATCGCTAAGATTCCGGAGATCAGTTTCTTGTCCTTTTGCTCCTTGGTATATGAGGAAGGATCTACGGGCGCGGCGGCTGCCGGAGGCTCTGATGCTGGCGGTGGAGTCTGCGGATTGGCGGACTCTGGCTCTGGGGTAGGCGTTTCTTCTGACATGGTGGTTGTCCATTATCAAAAATGCATCAATGTTGCAAGCAGCAAGCCGATATGAAACCACGAATCACCCTGGCAGAAACCACTTTTAAAGACGGCAACCCCCTCGAATTGCAGGAGCACGACGGCCGCCGCTACCTACTTGTCCACGGCCAGCAGATCTGCGGCCCGGCCACGCGCGCAACCGAGGAGGAACTCGCGAAGCTCGCTGCGGCCCCTTTCCGCCCTGCGCGGCAGCCGAGGATCTGGTTGGTAGGGCTCGGACTCGGCCATATGCTGGGGTCGATTATCAAGGAACTCCCGCAGAAGCGGGCCGTCTATACCGTCGCGGAGAACAACAGCGAATTGTTAGATTGGAATAGGAAGTTTTACCCTGACACGCCGCTTAACGATCCGCGGGTCGCCATCGAAAGCGACAGCAGCGCAAACGCGCTCAACAAGCAATCGGGCTGCCTGCACGCGATCATGATCCATCTCGATTCGGCACCGCTTGCCGCAAAGGGGCGCCTGTGCATAAACGACAAGCGCTGGCTCTCCGCAACCTACGAGGCACTGCAGCCCGGCGGCCTGCTGGCAATCGCATCCACACGCAAGCTCCCGACACTAACCCGCAATCTCGAACGCGAGGGCTACGAGGTTGTCGAGCATCTCGTGCCCGCCGTGCCGATGGCCAAGAAACCTCGGCTCGTGCCGATCTGGCTCGCCCGCAAATCGCGAGGCATCGCTTGAGTTCACCCCCCGATGTACTTATCTTCCCCGCCTTTGCCATGACCCGTATTCACTACATCATCCCGGCGCTCATCGCCGCCTCCGCCCATGCCGGAGAGCTCACTCTGGAAATGAAACCGTTTTCCGTCACCCACAGTTTCCCAGCCACCGCCCTACCGGATGAAAGCACACCCATCGCCCTCGATGCGGAGGTCTGGTCGGAATTCAGCATCGTCACCATCGCCGACCACGGCAGCTCCGTGAAAAAGGGCGCACCGCTCATCGCATTCGATGCGGAGACAATCGACAGGAAGATCGCCGACACTCGCCGGGAGATCGCCACGCAAGCCCTCGGTCTTGCGCAAGCGGAACTGGATCTCGCAACGCTGGAGAAGACCGTGCCAGAGCAGCTCGCACGGCTCAAGCGCAACGCCGCGCAGGCAGCCGAGGAGCTCGCTTATTTCACCGCCACCCGCCGCAAGGCCGCCGAGGAATCGGCCGCGCAATCGCTCAAGCGCAATGAGCAGCTCCTCGCCTCCAAGAAAGAGGAGTTGAAACAGCTTCTCCAGATGTACGAGGCCGACGACGTCACCGAAGACACCGAGGAGATCATCCTCCAGCAGCAGAGGGATTCCGTGGAATACGCAGAGTATGCCCTGCGCATGGAAACCCTCGACCACAAGCGAACTCTCGCCTTTTCCCTGCCCCGCGAGGCCATCGCACTGACCGAGAAACGCGATGACTCCGCGCTCCTGCTTGAGGCGGGTCAAAAGGATCTCCCGCGTTCCGTCGAGCTGAAGAAGCTTGCCGCCGCCGCATTGAAAACCTCGCTTGCCCGCAACAAGCAAACCCTCGCCGATCTCGACAAAGACCGCAGCCTTTTCGAAATCAAGGCACCTGCCGACGGTCTGTTCTACTACGGCGCCATCAAGGACGGAAAATGGACGACCGGGGATCTGATCAAGGGACTGAAACCCGAGGGCAGCGCGCCGGTCAATAAAGCCTTCGCAACATTCATCCCGTCCGCTTCGAAAATGACGGTTCACGCCTTCCTCGACCAGGCGACCGCCGCCGTGGTTGCACCCGGCGCGAAGGGCTCGGCCGCGCTCGCCGGGCGCGGCGAAATCACCATTCCGATCTCCCTAGCGTCACTCGTTTCCACCCCGAACCCCGACCAAACATACAGCGCAACCCTCACCGCAGAATGGCCGGAGAAAACCAAGGCCGCTGCAGGGCAGAGCCTTGAAATCCACCTTGTCTCCTACGCGACCGATGCGGCGATCACCGTTCCCTCGAAAGCAATCGGATACGGACCGAAGGGCTGGGCCGTCGAGGTCAAACTTGCCGACGGGAAAACCGAAAAACGCCCGGTCACCAAAGGCAAGTCATCCGATGGAGAAACTGAAATCACCGCCGGCCTCGAATCCGGACAGGTCATCATCGCTCCCTGATATGGAGCGCGGGTTTGTAACCCGCTTCCTTGCACTCCGCATTCATGATTCGGAGCTCGGAGAACCTAACCGCCGAATGCAAGCGGCTTGCAAAGCCGCGCTGCTTAGCCCCGCAACAGGTTCCAGCCAGTAACCAAGGCCTTCAGGCCGGCCATCTCGATGGACGAATCAACGCCGGTTCCCCACAAAAGGCGACCGTCCTCGTGCTGGAGCTGAACATAAGCGGCAGCGCTCGCATCGGAACCTCCCTGCACCGCGTGCGAGCGGTAGTCGGTGACTTTGAAATCCTTCAGGCCGCCGATTTCAAGGGCATGCACGAATGAGTTGATTGGCCCATTGCCGTCGCCTTCGATCCGCTGTGATTTTCCGGCCTGCGAAATCGTCGCATTGCAATGCACTTGGCCGCCGCCGGGCTGATGGATCAGCTCGTATTCCATCACCGAAAGGTGGCTTTCCACATTCACGAAATGTTCGAAAAATGCGTCGCGGATCTCGTCCACAGTCAGCTCGCGGCCATGCTGGTCGGCAAGGTCGTAAATGTATTTCCCGACGATGGGGTGCATCGATTTCGGCAAGTCAAATCCATGCTCGCGGTCCAGCACGTAGGCGACACCACCCTTCCCTGACTGGGAATTGATACGGATGATCGCTTCGTAGGAGCGCCCGATATCCTGTGGGTCGATGGTCAGGTAGGGCACGCCCCAGGCGAGATCGGGCTCGTCCTTGGTTTCCTTTGCACGGCGATCCAGGCCTTTCTTGATCGCGTCCTGATGGCTTCCGGAAAACGCAGTGAAAACCAGCTCGCCAGCGTACGGCTGGCGCTCCGGAACGACAAGGCGAGTGAACTTCTCGTATTTCAGGCGGATGTCGGTGAGACCGGAAAAATCGAGGCCGGTTCCGATACCGTGGCTGTTCATGTTCAATGCGACGATGACGATATCCAAGTTCCCGGTGCGCTCGCCGTTTCCGAAAAGCGTGCCTTCCACCCGGTCCGCACCCGCCATCAGGCCGAGCTCGGTGGCAGCAATACCGGTGCCGCGATCGTTATGGGTGTGCAGGGAAACGGTTACGGAATCACGCCTGTCCAGATTGCGACACATCCACTCGATCATGTCCGCGTGGACATTCGGGGTCGCCCACTGGACGGTGTCCGGAAGGTTGACGATCATCTTGTTCTCTGGCGTCGGCTGCCAGACCTCGATCACCGCGTTGCAGACCTCCAGAGCGTAATCCAGCTCCGTATCGGAAAAGGACTCGGGCGAATATTGCAGGACCACCTCAGTCTGCGGGATGGTCGGCACGAGTTCCTTGACGAGCTTTGTCCCATCGATCGCGATCTGCTTGATCGACTCGCGCGAGGCATCACCGAAAGTCACGCGGCGCTGCAGCGGCGAGGTCGAATTGTAGATGTGCACGATGGCGCGTTTCGCCCCGGCGATCGCCTCGAAGCTGCGGCGGATCAGCTGCTCACGGGTTTGCACCAGGATCTGGATGGTGACATCCTCCGGGATGCGGTTTTCCTCAATCAGGCGGCGGCAGAAATTGAATTCCGTGTCGGCGGCGGAGGGGAAGCCAATCTCGATCTGCTTGAATCCGATCCGCACCAACAGGTCGAAAAACTCCAGTTTCTCCTCGATCGACATCGGCTGCGGCAGCGCCTGATTGCCGTCGCGCAGATCCACCGAGCACCAGATCGGGGCACGAGTGATCTCCTTGTCCGGCCAGGTGCGGTCGGGCAGAGGGATCGCCGGGAAGGGGCGGTATTTTGAGAGGGAGTTCGGTTGCATTGTAAAATAGGGAAAGTGTTGTCGGAAAAACCTGGGCCCTTAGAGAATTCGAGAAATTCGAGAAATTCGGGCGCGTGAAAGGTCAGCGCAGAGCCAGCCTCGCTAGGAGGGGCTCAGCTGTTAGGTTCCGAAGTAGGAGCGCTTTCACGGCTTTGAAGCTATGAAGCAACCTATCCGGGGTCAATCGTGAATCCGGCCTCACTCCCTCAGGGCGCCTACACTACGGAGATCCCGGCAAGGAATGCAGAACCGGATATGGGATTTGAACCGCCAAGTAAGAAAAGTTCGCCAAGTTTTCCAAAGCCAAACGCTTTCTGAACAGAAATCTTCAGCCAAAAAGACTCTTTTGAGATCTTTGTTCTCTTGGACTTGGTGAACTTTTCTTATTTGGCGGTTCAATCTCTTGAAAAATCCCTAACGTAGGAGCCCTGGGGCATAATGCGAAATTTTCGGCTTTCCCCTAACTGGATGGGCTTCATGCTTTTGCCCACATGACTTCTGATTTCCTTGTGGTTGGGGCGGGGATCGCCGGGCTTTCCTTCGCCCTGCGGGCGGCGAAACACGGCAAGGTGACGGTTCTGACCAAGGGCAAGGCCGAGGAATCGAATACTGCCTGGGCGCAGGGCGGGATCGCTTCGGTGCTTCCCGAGAGCCTACGGGCGGAGGGGGATTCCGTGGAAAGCCACATCACCGACACGCTCGGTGCCGGTGCGGGGCTGTGCAAAGAGGAGGTTGTGCGGCGCATCGTCGAGGAGGGCGACGACGCCATCGAGGATCTTCTGGGATACGGGGTCAAGTTCGACAAGGAGGGTGACAGGTTCGCGCTGGGGAAAGAGGGAGGGCACAGTCATCGCCGTATTCTTCATGCCCGCGATACGACGGGGCGCGAGGTCGCGCGTGCGATGCTGCAGGCGGCACGTAATGAGCCGAACATCACCCTACTGGAAGACCATTTCGTGACCGACCTAATCACCTCCGCCCGGCTCGATGTTGTCTCGAACGACCGCGTGCTGGGCGCCTAT
>Ga0206131_10000366_pt1 | contig 64582 bp, 56 predicted proteins | sample Helgoland_Spring_FD_148636 | JGI IMG/M metagenome (GOLD analysis project Ga0206131, IMG submission 148636) | Pelagic subsurface seawater microbial communities from Kabeltonne, Helgoland, North Sea - Helgoland_Spring_Bloom_20160517_1 | ecosystem: Environmental > Aquatic > Marine > Epipelagic ... | reverse complement strand
CTCACAAACATTGAAAAACGGATTTATCATGTTTGAGCTCAATAGTGTGCCCTCTCAATCAATCGATTCGATTCAATGCATCGATGGCACGGTCCATAGGTACGCGCCCGGTCCATCGGATGAATGGAAACATCACTGGATGATTTTGCCCAAACACCCGTATGCATACGAATGAACAACAACCTCTTCCAGAACCAGGATTTATTCTCTAATATAGATTTAGATGTATTTTTTTTTTTAACAAAAAATCTACCAAATACTAGACCATACAAGCGCGGGTACTAAGGCAAAACTATCTATCTATCTAGACCATACAAGTCTATAACTGTTTAACTTTTGTTTATCTGTATGCTCCGCATTTTTTACAGTCGTAGTGTGATCTTTCTCTAGAATCCCAATCTTTTTCCCATACATGTTCACAGCTTTTTTGAAGAATGTTTTCTCTTTTTTTGATGATAGAATTCAATTGTTGTTGTTGTTTTTCTCTGGCCCAATAGTGTTTCCTTAGTTTGTCTAATATTTTGGAATGATTATCATCATCTTCAATGTCTGTGATATATCTGGGCCATCTTTTAGAGTATCCTGCTTGAATATGCACGGCTTCCGTTTCAAGGCCGTTCAAAACCTTATTAAGTGCGGATTCAAGGGCAATGATATCTCCTGGTTGTGGATGGTCCAGTGTTCTAAAATGGTCGATATAAGACCAGTCTGTCATGGTGATTAATTCTAAAAATATATGATATACAAATATGACTAATGTTTAACTTGTTCTAAATTTAATGTTTGTTGGCAAAGGGGTCTACTTCTACATAGTTTTCCAGGTGATCTGGATTTGTTTCGGTTGTCTGAGCTTCCATGAATGCTAGCTGTGGGTGTTGTGGTTTGTATGCTTCTTCTTCAATGTTTTTGCTTCCTTCTAATTCTTCTGGATCGATAACAGTTTGTGGAGTTCCTCTTTGAATGCGTGACATTGTATGATTAATAATCTCTTATTATAATGTATTACAAAGGTTTATGTTCTATGAGCGATGTAAGTTCTATCTCATCTTTGTCTGCGTCTTTATATGCTCTATGATAAGTATTTCTTCTATGTTTGAGTCTATTTATGAGTCTTGTGCCTGGGGGTTCTTTTCTATGTTTGTTTTTTTTAGTTCCTCCATGCATAAAGAACCCTACTTGTTTGACGTGTTTTATGTCGTTGTGTATTTCTTTTAGTCTATCTTGTATGGGATTATCTTTGCACATTTCTAATACATCTGAAATGATATTGGGTAGATAAGAAATGGAAGCCATGATGATAAAAACAATCATCGTTTTCCCCATGTCTGTTTTTGGCGCCATATCTCCGAATCCTACAGTAGATAATGTGACAAATACAAAGTATAGAGTGTCGCCAAAATGATCGAATCCTTCGTCACAGTCGTCTTGTAATGCATTGCATGGTTTTTCTGCAACAAACATGACGGCCGCCCCCATAAGTGCAACAAACATGAGTTTAAGTATTAGTATGAGCCCAACCAGTTGTTTTGTTTTTATTTTGTGTTCCAATGCGACAATGACATGTCCTAGTCCTAAAAATCTAATGACACCTCCAATATTATATACACTGTAATATGCTTTGGGTACGAATGCGATTCCCGACGTAGCCAATAAACTAACAAAGTCTACTGCATCTAGAAAGCTTATTTTTTCTTTGAATATATTAATGGAGCAATGTACTAGGATGCATGTGAATATTATAGTTTCCCATGATGTGGTCCATAAAAGTGATTGTTTGTCGTCTTCAAACCAAGGATTACATTCTTTGTTTGCATGATCAAAAGTGGCATCTGAGCTTATGAATGGTAAATTGTGGTGTTCTTGTGGTACTCCTCCGGCGCAGGTCTCTACGCATGTCCAATTAATATGTATAGGAGCTCCTAATGTTATAATTTCTCCACAAGCATCTATGATAAGTTGTTTATGTATAGTGTGTGTCCATACATGGCATGATCTCGCATAGACGATGGTCATGTATAGTTGATATGGTATAGCTTTTTCTGAAACGATGGATACTCTTGTGCATGCCCTTGTCAATGCAAACGTGAATAATATGAATATTCCCGAGGCGATTGCCGATACAATTAAAAGTGTAAAATATGAACCTGTAATGACATCGTTTAGATGTTCTGATTGGTTCCATTCTGAAAGTATATTTATAAATGAGAATGTAGAAATCGTTATAATTGCTATTTTAATAAGTTTCTTTTTCATCGTATGTTTTTTATTTGAGTTCCTAAATAGTATGAGTTAAAAATCCTCTGGCCATTTGGTATCTGTACTGTATTTTTGTATCCACGGTATATTCATGTCATTGTCGCTGGATAATTCAGCTGGAGATATAATGGTCCAATCGGTGTTTTCGTTCAAGACTCCTGCCTGTGTGAGTGCATAACTGACAAATGCGGAGCAAAAAAATTCATCCGTAGTTCTTGGAATCAATATATGCATGAACCCTGCAAACCAGTGTCCAAGTGTTAGATCATAATGTTTTCCATAAACATTGTCATGTAATTTATTGAGGAATTTTGGATCTTCAAATATCTCATACGTTTTTGGATCGATCGGCGATCTTTTATATAAAATTTGTCTGCCTCTAGATTGATCCAAGTAATGTGCTATAGGAACGAGTGCTATACCAAATTTTATTTTTTTATCTTGAGGATCTGGTACAGTATGTTTTGAAGAATCCCATACATATGTGCCTTTAGGAGCCCATGGAGGATCAACAATGACTAGGCCAGCATGTGAATACTTTGACGAAGTAAAACATCGTATAATAGAATCAAGTGCGGACATGAGGCATTTTTTCGGATGTTCGTTAAATAATAAAAAATCCCCTGTGCGAAGTCTTGTACTAGAGGCAATAGACATTTACATAAGAGAAAAGACTACTTTATATATTCAATTATATTAATTATTTGAAACCGACTTTTCTACTGCCAACGACATATAATTCAAAGCTTTGTATGTATATATGAGTAGTATTACCATCTGAATCATTGTTTGAATGGCTATGATCGTCATTTTAACTGCAAAATATCCGGCTATTCCCGCAAGGAGTCCGGCTAGAATATTATCTAGCCACATTGCATTATAGCAATCTATCCATATCGGATCAATTGGTTCTTCTTGCCATGCTCCCATAGAAAGTCTCCCTAGAACAGATTCGAATTCGAAAATGCCATTTTTAACTGCAAAAACTGCCGCAGATGGCCATTTCCACCTTATCCAGAACAGGAATGGCCATGTGATATAATATTCGTCCATGAATTCGTGTAGTGGCAACATTCCATCCTCGTAGTTGACAATGGTATAATTTCCACAATTGACATATTCTTGTCTTGTGCTGCATGATAGGCATGTATCTTCCGAAGCATTTACCGCAATGAATGGCAGTGCTTTGTAGAAACATCCTGGTTCCATTCTAGAATGATACCATGCATTTATATCTTCAATAAGTGTATACGGTAAGGCTGGAGCACAATTTAAGAAATATCCGTACACCATGAACAAATACACGAAACTAATAATCGCGGTGATAATGGCTGTATTGGCTAACCAAAACAATGGTATAACAGACCAAGTTCCCCATAAAACGATGGCCAACGTGATGATAACACATACAACGATGGCGTAGTCCATATTTTGCAGCCGTTCTTCTTGTTCTGTGGTTGTAACATATATGGTGGCTTCCAAATCACACGTACTGAACAATAGCCAATTGTACATATGATAAAAGCTGTATCCGTAGAATGGTACATAATCCGTAGTAGTAGATTGAACAAATGTTCTGGAAGCTCCCAAAAGGTTGTCTATTTGTGTTAGCCATTGATCTTTATGTGAACTGTTTGTGATGTATGTTCCAAAATCTGTGAAAAACATTTGCCAGTCATTTTTAACGTATTGTGTCCACCGAATGGAGTTTTGTGGTACTTTTACTTTGGTCTGTTGGTTTCCTAACCTACCAAATGTTTCGTCAAAGAAATCTTCGTTATAATCCCCAAGTTCATCGAAATATTCGGATACGTTGTGTATGACATCTGGAAATCTTGTTCCGTAAAAACGAGCGAGTGCTTCTCCTTGTCCAACTATAGATTCTAATAAATTATCTAATATGTTACAATCCGTACACCAACCAGGGTCTCCACGTTCAGAACAACTACGAATACCCGTAATAATAGGTGCGCGCAATGGTGTTTTAAGATTGTGTTTCGAGGTTCTTTTGGTATTTTCTTGCCATCCTCGTCTTAAATTATGTTTGAAATTTGCAAAGACGCGCTCCGTATGCGTTTGTGATGCAGGAACGTCTGTTCCTAGAGAAGACCACCAATTTTGTAAGTGTGTATGTGCTTCATAAGATGCGTCCACAGCTGTCCACATTTGTTTGCTCATATCTTTTGTTTGCCATTCTTTGGAACCTTTTTGATACATATCTTTTGCATTATCCAATGTTTTCCAAGCTATAGCAGCAGTTCCTGGATTTTCTGGGTTTTTATAATCTGGATCAATATTTTCTAGAATAAATTCTGCAACATTGGTAACTTCGACATTGTGAATAATCGAGGATCCGGTTGTCAAGGCCCCTTGTGCCAATCTTATATACAAATCAGCATCGAGTCCTTCGTCGTACATAATCATCCGAGCATGTGCCCAATCTAATGATCCCGACGAGGTATATTCTTGCGTTAAAATTTTTCCAGCACGAACCATATCATAAGCCATGACATATTTCCGTTTCCAATTGTAAACAATATCTGTCGGGAAGTTTGGAGCTTCGAGGAACTTGGCCATTTCAACGCCAATGAGTTTGTATTCCAGACATTCCAACCATTTTGCTCTTTCCAAAGGTCTCAAATCCGTATATGAATAGTCGGCGGCGGCGGACATAAAATGATCACATACCGAAGTTCCGTTCCAATCTAACGCCTCTGCAATTCTTCTTGGTAAATTTTCATTGTCCGAAGATCTTAAAAAGTGTTTTCCAAGCATACCAGAAGTGTGATTTCCATGAACGCCTCTTAGTTTAGGCGCTACACATTCCATAGGTTCCCAACCAATTCCGGCACCGAATGTCACAATAGAGGCAATGCCATCAATCACACCCATGACAGCATTGATGGCGTTACACACGCCGTACGACAGAATTTTCATAAATGTACCAATGGGCCCGAAAAAGTCATAAATCTTATTGAGAATGTCCCAGACTTTCCGAATGACCAATGTTTGAATTTTAAACCACAATGCAAACGCATTCTCAAAAAATGGCCCTATGGCATTTGTGTCGCCTGTAAGTGCTGCCAAAGCGTTAAAGAAAACCTTCATGCCCAGCGCAACAAGATCCATTAGTTCATTCTTGATTTGTTCGGCTAACATGTCAATAATATCGACAATCGAGTCACAGATTGAACCAGCGCCAGGAGAAACAGCATCCAAAAATTCACCGGTTGTGTCGAAAAAGTAGCGAACGGCCCATAAATATCCATCCACTACGGTATCCACGCCTGTGGTAAAGGTTGTCTCAATGTTTTCGCGAGAAATTGTTCCCGAAACGAAATCTTGGACAATAGTGGTGGCCATATTTGTCAAAACCAACATGGTTCGAGTACTCTGAACAAATACAATCTGCAAAATCATATTAATGTACTTTGCAAAGGCTTTCTTCATCTCCAATGATATTCTGGGGATAATACCGGCAATCATAGCCGCAATTGCACCTTGCTGGCGCTCATAATCACACATACGAGGTAATGTACCCAAATTCACATCGGCAAAATTACCAGAAAGAACAGCAATGCCGTCATTCACCACTTGTCTGGCAATATTCATCGATAATCGTTTTGTATTGCGCACATAGAGGCCAGCAGAACAAAAGAAATCGTTTCTTCCCCATATGCGACATCCGGGCTTCTCTTCTGGATCAATGGGATCCAGTTCGGCGATAGAAACAAAACTATCCGACGCATCACAGGACCATTCGGCTTCCACCATTACTTTAACTGCGTTCTGGGTTGGATTTCCTTCTGAATCCGTTTGATAGACAATGTTTCCATATGAATCGGTAGCATTGACCATCTCACCCGGTTTTATGCTACAACCCCGAGATGTATCCGAGTATAAATCCTTTATATGATTTATTTTGGTATCTGCATCCATAAATTCGCCCGTGAATCTCAATGTGGGAGTATTCGCGATCAAGTATGCAGACTTTGACCGTTGATCCAGTTCATTTGAATTCAAAGCTTTGTTTTCTATGAGTCTGTCCATAACATCGCACGTGGGGTTGATGGGTCCGAGACTAACCATATAATCTAATGCATCCGCAAAAGCAGCTGTATTTTGAAAGGTCCATTCTATAATCATTGAATTGCACCAATGAATCGATACTTCAGCCGAAGTAAACCGCTTCTCAATCAAATCGCCGACTTGTTGACTACTCGAAGTCACGTCTATATCAGGATATCTGCTTATACATTTGCATTTGGATTGTGCTGTCAAAGGCTGAAGATATGAACACATACAGTCTGGCGAATCATTGTTTTTATCACAAACCGGTGTCCTTTTCCCACGACGGATCAGAGAATCATACTCTTTACTTTTACAAGTTTTCCAGCGAAGTAACTCATCTGTCTTGCCTTCTGCTGGATCCTTAGGATTTTCAGCATTCCACCGGGCTTCAAGCTGTAACTTATTCATACCATGGCCACAATTCACCGGATAATTAAAGAAATGTCCAGTGACGATATCCCCAAATGAAAGAACGACTCTAGTCATCACTCTCAATGATTCTATCGCTGTTCGTGTCAGTGGTGGCAATGGGAATGGGAATTTTATTGATTTTTTGATCTCTTTAGATCCAACCTGGATATCAATATCAATTCCATTTAACGGGTTAACATAAGGAAATGCGTCGCCAAAACCAGGACCCAAAATACCATGAGAAACATGCATCACGAGGGCGTCCATGGGTGCAAACACATCGAAATTTAAGTTAGGTTGGCCACACCAAGGATTATAAGTTGGTACCCCTTCATCTAATGTTGAACCATACACTCGAGAACAAACACATTTAGATCGGTCTTGTGTCCAAAGATGGCCTTCTTTGTAATAGGTATCCGACTTATAGTCGAAAGCTGACATTGAGGTACGTTCTTCACAAGTGTATACTTTGTTTCTGGCGATGTGAGGGCCTTCCCATCGCTGAAGAGTGCGAAAAATATTCTGCTCTTGTGTAAAAATAGATTTAGTAAGCAATTCCACAGAAACGCCATAAGCAATGGCCCATGCATTGACATATACAATCCCCAAATTATAAAACGAACATCCAGCTGTATACCCAACTGAAACATATTTATGTTCTTCCACGTCGCGCGCCCAATCACAATTTAATTCCAATGGCACCTCATCGGATGTAAATACGTCACCAATAGAAAAAGTATCCGTCACCAGCTTTTCCATCACATAAACCAACCATTGAATAAAAACGGATGTACTATAGATAGAACGATGCGCATAGGATAAACTATCCTCCATTGACCATACCTTTGGATCAAACGGTGTCACTTCCGGATCAAACGTACTACTAAGAATTGCCATGGGACCATTTACGCCAATAGTGGATATTGTATGGAGAACGCCCCCAATAGCTTCCGCGCCTATTGTAAATGGGCCTTCTGAAGGTTTCTTTCGGAGTTCAAAATCAGGACTAAACATTTTTATAACGTTTTCCATAGTTTTAAATGTCAATGAATCCAAAGCCAGACCCCCTTCGACAATAGAACGTTCTAATTTGAAGGTGACACGATAAATATCGGGAACTTCCTTGAATAAAATACGGAAAATCATTTGGGCGGCCCGAATCAAAACTTGGAATGCATTATCAAGGCAAGCAGTAATGTGCTCCTCTCTAAATACCGCAAATGCTATTCCAAATAACGGTTCAAAACGATTGCATGCGCATGCAAGGGCATCCTGCGCCACAGAAACAGCTGTGAGTGTGTGATTTATAGGCCTATCTATTTCAAAATCGTTCGAGTAAAAGTTACTCTCTGGATCTTTATCACCGGCTCCGAAAAAAGAGATGAGCGAACCAGTTCCAGTAATAACAGCCCGAGTCAACTCTGAAAAGATTCGGAATACATTGATATGACTACACTGTGCAAATACAGCCAGCCAAGCTTTGAAAAATTGAGCTGTTACAATTAAAAATGCATTCGCAAAGGGCGCATACAACGCATATACAACGCGTTGAATTTGTAACATTGGAGTAATTATATTACGCATAATTGGGACAATTGCACATGTCCAACCATCGTCTATAATTGATAAAATCTCATAGTGATACGAATGCATCATTAAAGTTGCAGTTGTAAACAATACAAACACGACGATCCATTTTACATTCGAAGCTACGGTCGTTCCCATATCTGTAGATATAGACCAAATTCCTTTGAGAGGTAAAAAGAAGGCCGTTGTTGCCTGAACACCGATTTGCATGATGATTTGTTCCAAATCGCGGTTTAAGGCCTCGTCCTGACTACCACCGACATTAAAGACCGTGACGACCAAGTAAGAAAAAATAAGTCCTGCCAAGGCCGTCAACAATAGTAATAATACATCAGGCATTTGTTTTAGGTCAATCACATTAAATACTGTGTTTTGAAATAAACTTTAAATCTATTCTATAGAAACTTTACTTAATAGTTCAGACAAATACTTTTCACCGGCAGAGGCTATCTTTCCTAATAACCTATCCGTACGCCGTTTTTTATCCAACATCTGAGCGCGAACCTTTTCATCTGCTGTTTTTCCACGGGTAAAACTAGGAGATTGTGCTACCCATCTATACACTCGGACATTTGGTGATACTAGCGTATGAGATTTCGTCCGCCTAGCACGTCCAATGGCTTGCTCATCTTCAGCATCCGACCATTGAGGCTCCATTAAATGAAAGTAGCCAACATTCTTTAATGAAATACCTACACCATCCTTTGAAGTCAATAGTAATATCTTGGCTTCAGAACCATCCTTATTAAACCAACTTAATGTCTTGTCGTGCATTGTCGAAACACGGACTTTAGTTCCATCGATTACATGCTTTATTTTCTTATCTTGGACAGAAGCCCCCCATCTTTTTCGCAAAAAAGTGAAAAAACCATCCACTCCAGAATCACGGAAAAAAGAATATACCACCATACGAATGATCTCATCCGGAGATGAAATCAGATCTTCTTCAATCTTAGAGGCCATCGCTTCCCACTTTGATGAAATGAGTACTTCTAAACCATCAGATTCAAGTAGTTTTGTACAATTACAGACCTGGCGAGACTTATTTAGATAGGCATTCTGACTCATACCAGATGTATTGCGAGCCGATGACGCCTTTTTATGAGCTGTCCATTCTTCAGTGGTCAAAACAACATACTCAGGGCCAGGGTCGGTCTTTTCTGGGACATTTGCCGAAAAATCGGTCCAAAGAACAGAACGAACCATAGACCGAGGATTTCCAAGTAAATCTTTAAGACCTACATAACGATAAGAATCGTGTACGGGAGTTGCAGATAATAACATAACAACTTCCGCAGCAGCACAAAGTTCCAGAACTAGTGCTGTTTGTGCGGACGGATTTAGAAATCCTTGACATTCATCAATAATAAGACAGTAAGGGCCAGATGGTATTGTGGCTTTTAACATTGAAAGTCGCTTTAACTTTTTGTTCTCGCCGGCGATGGCATCTACACTTTTGCGAAATTCTTTACTTACCTTGGAACTTTCACACGCTCGCATTAATTCACCAGGACTCATAGATTGAAGAGATTGACGTGTATATTTTTTTCTTTCCAAATGGCGCATGATCTTATTGTAATGAGCCACCTTTTTGTTATTTTGGGAATACCACCAATCAGGACCATGGATTGAGGCCTCTGTAAAGGCACGCCGGTGTACGTTATCTGTTGCACTACGGTACATTTTTATACCCTGGCGCCATGTGGTCTCTACATTTGAAAGCGTTGTTAGAACAACCAATTTGCCATCCGGATATTTATCCAAAAATACGCGAGCACCATGAAGAGCAGACAATGTTTTGCCACTTCCAAGAGGGTAATACACTAGAAATCTTTTCGTTTTAGAAGCTATAGCACACGCAGGACCATACTGAAAAAGGCGGTCCGTGAATAAATCACAATGGGGAATTGACATCATTTACTTTATTTGATATCATATATATAGTTGATAAATTTAGAGAGTATATATATGGCCACCACTGAAAGTAAAATGTTTAAACAATTTCAGAAAACAGAACCAAAAAAATCAAAAAAATCGAAAATGTCCGCTGCGGCGTTAAAAGAACACCATAAAATGGAAGCGCAATTGTCTAAAATAGGCGATTTGAAATCAAAAAAATCAGATAAAGTAGATTATCAAATCGAAAATGTTATGCAACTTAGGCAATCTGTGGATGAAATCAGAGACGGGTGGTTTGGACAAGGGAACAAAAGAAAAGGTGAAGGTTATACACCTTCAGAACACGACAAGATTAAATTTAATATCAATCTTTATCTAGGACAAATGGCACAGTTTTTGTTGCCATCTATGTCAGACGCGACTGCACTAGTCCTGGACTCCGACGATTTGGGTTCATCAGCGACTTTAAAAGCTTTCAATTTTGAAACTCCAAATATATACGTACCCAATTATTTTGATCGTATGACAGAATACCCAATCATGAAAGAGAGAGTACCAGACCTATCGGCTTTTCCTATTGGATTAGCTCCGTTTTTTAAAGCATGGGGAACGTCAGACGATGACGCATCCTTTCAAGGTAAACTGATGGAGACATTCTCTAAAACAAAATTCAAAAGAAAACAAAAACCAACTCTTCAAGAACCGTTGCCGACAAGGTTTAAACAATTGGACTTTGCTTATTTGGATTATTGCAATATGTTTGAAACGATTGACAAAGGCTGGTCCAATAAAAAGACAGTTCAATATATGTTCAAACAAAATGTATTTCCAAGAGATACTCCATACATATTAGCCATTACAGGGTCATTGATGTTTGTCAGCAATGAAGACCTAGATTACTTACTTAAAAGATATAGAGATTCTGTCCGAAGAGCCGCCAAAAAATATGGATACGAGCGTTTAAGAGAAGACCAGTTCTTTGTATACAATAGATTTCATCAAGAAGGAGAAGTGGAAGAATCATTAGCACATCGAAATCCAGCGTTGATTCCAGATGGAATTAAACATAAAGAAGCGAAAGGGAGTAAAATGTTCTTTATGTCCTTTGTAGGAGGCGTCACTGAAAAACAAAGGGAAGATTGGGATGCACTGTTTAAAATTTGCGATGGGGGACAGTGCAAATTACAATTTGGACACAGAGAATGTCTATACCAACGTGGAAAAGATAGACTGCATCTCAGTAAGCCATTTTGTAATTATCGCATTACTGACTTTTATTTTGCAGATCCTGAGAATTTACAGGGGCAACAGTTCCTTACAAAATTCCTAGATGTACCCATGCTTAAAAGTGAAGAAAATACCATGGATACTTTAGAATTCTACAACAAACGTTCTACATTGTCTCGAGGTATTCGTAAAAGTCACACAAACAATCATCCTGATATTATTGACATAACACGACTTATCGAGACAGTAAATGATGCCCGAAAACAAGGAGGCGCATTCACAGAATTCAACGGTAGAACCATACATTTAGACGAGATCTTTTATATTGATGGGTTTATCGCCAGCGGAACGGTATCGGTCGAATGTATACTTGGAAATATTGTGGGAATTCATTTTACAGATTCCGATCAAATAGAAGTTCCCGGTATAAAAAACAGTTCGGAGCAAAAACCAAATATTTCAACATCTTGCTTCTTAATACATGTCGCTGACTTGGTTCAAATAATCAAGGAAGAACCGGAAGGGGAATCTATTCACAGCTCCTCAGAAGAAGAATCGTCCTCAGAAGAGGAATCAGACTCAGAAGAGGAATCAGACTCAGAAGAGGAATCAGACTCAGAAGAGGAATCAGACGCCGAAGATGAAGAATCAGAACTTCCTTATGACTTGCATTATATCAATAAGTCACGCCTGTCTAAACTTTCTGTTCAAGCACTCCGACAAGAATGCATCAAAAGAGAAATAGAAATTTCGGGGGGAGCACAACAGAAAACATGCATTTCTAAACTTTTAGAATGGAAAAACTCGGAAGACTCCGAAGATGAAGAATCAGACGCCGAAGATGAAGAATCGGAACTTCCTTATGACTTGCATTATATCAATAAGTCACGCCTGTCTAAACTTTCTGTTCAAGCACTCCGACAAGAATGCATCAAAAGAGAAATAGAAATTTCGGGGGGAGCACAACAGAAAACATGCATTTCTAAACTTTTAGAATGGAAAAACTCGGAAGACTCCGAAGATGAAGAATCAGACGCCGAAGATGAAGAATCGGAACTTCCTTATGACTTGCATTATATCAATAAGTCACGCCTGTCTAAACTTTCTGTTCAAGCACTCCGACAAGAATGCATCAAAAGAGAAATAGAAATTTCGGGGGGAGCACAACAGAAAACATGCATTTCTAAACTTTTAGAATGGAAAAACCCCCAAAAGACTGGTGAATCAAATGCTATTGCATGGCATGAGCCCAAAGTCGGCGATTTTGTTAGAATGAGCTGGTTGTTGACTGATGAATCATATGGATGGTTTCATGGCGAAATCAAAAAGATTACAGTCCGTAAGAAAGGGTCTGTTATTACAGTAAAATGGCGCGAAGGAGGCAAAGATAAATTATTCCCGAATGCATTCCTTAAGAAAAATTACGGAAAGGAGTGGAACTATATTAGAAATATTTAATAAAAATATCAATTCCTAAAACTTTAGACCTAAAACTTTAGACCTAAAACTTTAGAGACTAAATCCTAAAACTTTAGACTTTTCAGAAAACTTTTAAACTGACATTTCTAAACTTTTAGAAATGCCACATATAAACAGTTCGTGATAAATAGGAAATGGGCGGTGGTCATTCTGTGTTGCCAATGTTCACTATTGACTATAAAGAAGATCGCGGCGGTGTATATTGGGTCAAGGAAGGGCCAGATGAGCGCGTTTATGAATGGGGAGACCCTCAGAATGAATGGGCAGACCCTCAAATGTCAGTTTCTACGTATATATCGGATAATAAGTTAGAGGCGGCTCTCTTAGGTGAGAATACAGTCACTGTGCACGTTATGTCGCAAGCACTTGTCCTTCAACACGTTAATATGATTCAGAAAGGATACTGCACGGTGACTGTTTTTAGGTGCATATTTGCTGCTATTAGGTCATATACTTACTTTTTTAAAAAGCCAGTACTCTCTGCATCGGTAGAAATAGATTCAAACGATGGGATAGCGGCCTATAATTGTTATATGAAGGCGTTTAAAATGAATGGATTTGAGGCGATTGAAGATCCTAAAATACAAGAAGATCATGTTCGGGGAATAATGATAAAGTTTAGAAAAATAATATACAATAAACCAAAATTAGTTTTTTAAATCTATTTCTGATGCAGAACCAATTTCTGACGCAGAACCTTGTGAATTGTCTACTTTAAAGTATGCTTCATACCATGAATGTGTACCAATTTTGTATTCTGCGATGTTTTTATAATCGCTGTTTATAGGAGTCCTTGAACCAAATCGTAGATAGTATCCGGTTGACGCCGTTGGCTTTTTAACGATAGTAGAAGTGGTTGTAATCGCGCGTATGGGCCTTTCTAACCGTATCATTTCTTGAATGTTTTCCATTGTTTCTTGCGAATGTTGTGTTGATGGTACAAATGTATATTTACCACGTGCCCAGTTGTATATATTGACTCCATATTTTCTATCTGTGACATAAGTGTAGTCCAATAGACCTTTTTCTTTAAAAATGTCGGTCATAAATGCGATTGCATATTTGTAAAACGTCGAATGATGATCACATTGTAAGGACATATCGGGTGTCTCTGTATCACGAACAAATGGCCATTCGGCGGCTATTTGAGCCGATTTCCTTTGCATTTTGACGATATATCCTGGCTTTCGATTAGTAACTACTGGATAAACATCGCCTGTGCCTTCCAAATGCAATAGTGGTAATGTATTTTCACATTTTTGAAATGGGAATTGTTCATACAGCGTTTCCAAAAGTTCTTGTCCGTCAGAGGTATGCATTTTTGTTTTCCAAGATTGTCTAGGATGAAGTGCCGCCCATATATGATTTCTGTATGCCGCGTCATATGTAATGTACTTACTATGAGCTTGAGAATCGACTGCTCCTTGTTCTATTGTTGGAATATACATGTGCATTATCATTGATAATTTTCCCATCATTGTTTTTGATTCTGGTTTGATCCACTCTCTTATTTCTTTACATTGTTGATAAACTTCTCTCGCAAAATCTTCGCAATCGCCATTAAATGCAATGTCTCCGTTTTCGGAAGGTTCTCTAGGTATTGACCATCTTTCAGTACCTATAAGTTTTGGCGTTACTTGAACATCGGGTGTGTAATTAATTTCCATTCTCGCATGTAGTGTTAAAAGATCCGCAACTACGGCTAAACATCTCAAATGTTTAGATTTTATCGTTGACGAGAATAGATCATCTACCGTCGATTCCCAATCTTTTTGACGCATACAATTTCGGCTTAATGCTATTAACATTCTCTGTTTATGAGACTTGACTGCTTTTGTGAAATTATCTTCCAGAGTAGTGGGAATCATACAAAATGCGCCCGATGGCATTGTTACACCGACATGGTTGACATAATACGGCGAATGTACATAGTGAAGTCCAGGCACTATAGATGGGAGTCCTTTGGGACTGAATCCATCTATCCAACTTAAATTGGCATCGGCCGCGCTATACATTTCTCTGGAAAAAGTTCTAGATTGTATTTTCATTGGATTCCATTGATTTTTTTCTACTGTTAGTTTCATAGATATTTGACCAGTTTTGATAGGAGGGCGGCTAGATGAATCTTTCACAACAAACGAATATTCTTTATCCGAAACTATGGATAAATCCACGACTACGGATCCCAAATATTGACTAACAGTCTTATCTTCGTCGTTTTGGCGCTTGTAATACATTTGACCAACAAGAGCTAGAGTATCACAGTTTTTACGTACTTTAAATGACTGAATCGATTTCATGTGTTTATTTAGTGTTATTGTACGAGGCTGTGATTCATCGGAAAGATAAAAGACGACAAACGGATGATCAACAACATGCGAAAATATCTCTGTACATTGTAGGTGAACGTCGCACCATTTTTGTGGGTCGGTCATTATAATCATAGTCTAGCGCGAGTCTCTTAAATAGTCGCGAATTTCTATGGGTTAGTCTCATCCAGATGAATCGCGACGCGGTAGAAGAAAGATCCATTTCTAATAGAAATCTTCTACAAAAATGAAACAAGAATTTGTACATTATTTTTATAGAGGACCTATATGTGAGCCAGTTAACGATCATCTGAAACCAATTATGTGAACCTATAGGCGCATTCAATTCTAGAGCCCATGTCAACAGATAATTCAGTCCTATCTTTTGTCTCACCGAAAATTTAGGAATACAAATATGAACTTGATCTTGATAGAAATAGTCATATGCTTCTTTATCATAATAGTGTGTTTTACAAATAGTTCTAAGAGACATGAAATCTACAGTAGTTAAAAAATTACATACGCCGCGATCTACAGACAATGGAAAACTCATTACTCTTTTTATCTTATATCTATTCAAGATCCTATTTTCTTTAATTAGATTTTTATGTTTACACATGTTTGGTATGACCTTCGAGATCTACAATATCTATAGCTGAAGCCAACATCATCCCATATACACGTGCATTGTCTTGGACGTCCAAGTTTTTAAACTGGACTTTATCAGACGTAATCGTTAATTTATCTTCATCAGGGTCAAATGTCCACCATTCTTCGTGACCTGAGGCACCATCCTTACCTGCAACACCTTGGAGACCAGTATCTCCCGCCGGACCTAGGAGACCATCCTTGCCAGGAGGACCTTGGAGACCAGTATCTCCCGCCGGACCTAGGAGACCATCCTTGCCAGCATACCCTCTTGGACCTTGGAGACCATCCTTGCCAGGAGGACCTTGGAGACCAGTATCTCCCGCCGGGCCTTGTAGACCATCTTTACCAGGAAGACCTTGTCGACCAGGCGCTCCTCTAGCTGCTACTTTCCCTTCCAAACCTGGATCGCCTTGTTCACCCTGTTCACCAGGAGGACCTGCTAAACCTTGATCGCCTTGTACACCCCTATCGCCTTGTACACCCTGTGGTCCTTGCGGTCCAACCTGGCCGGGGACACCATCCTCACCCTTTAATCCTACTGGGCCCCGATCGCCACGAGATCCGGATGGTCCCCTTTCGCCCTTTTCGCCCTTTTCGCCTTGTACACCGGCTGTACCCCTGGTACCGTGTTCACCGCGCTTCCCAATGGGACCACGTTGACCTTGGGTGCCTAATTCTCCTTTAAATCCACGCGGGCCTTTTGGACCAGGAGGTCCTTGGATTACATTGTTTGTACCGTGTACAATAACTTCTTCTTCTATGTCTATACCGGTGGAATGAAGATACCCATGAACAATGACCTTGGACTTTACTTTAGGCTCCGTCAATGTTACATGACGGTGTGTTTTTCGTATTTTAGTAAGTTTTTCGGTGCCAATTATTAATTTTTTAGCGTGTAAATGAAGTGTATTATCGGAAGAATCGTATGTAAACCAATCTTCGTCGGATAAATGTCTACTTGTTTCCTTTTGTGGATCTCTTAACAATAAAAATATAATCAGACCAACGGAGATCACGTGTAAAATGTACGAAACGATGTTATGCGCATTTATACACGGTGTTTTTTGCCTAGGCGGTTGACTTAGGCGTGTATACATTTAAAGATTTGGGACGACCTTTTATAGGGTTATATCTTCTATCCATACACTTTTTCTCGTTACTGGATTATATGAGTATTTGCGCCCTGTAACAACGTCTTCTATAATTTTACCTTCTTTCACTTTAGTACTGTTTTTTTTCTTTTTTAACTCGAGTGGACGCTCCTCTAGTATAGAAATTCGTTTCCTTACATCTTTAGGAGGCTCTTTGCAACACAGTTGACAAGTCTTATCAATGCAATGCTCCGAACTTAATTTAATAAGGCGAAGCCCTGATATAGCGGAAATGGTCAGCGAAAGAACCGTACCAATGCGCGTCAAATCGGAGAGTTTTTGAATAATTTCGAGTATAAACATTGTTTCCGTAGAGAAAAGGCGTACCTTAATGGTATGTTCGCCTTGTTCCGTACCGGCGAACGTGCGAACTTCTTTTGAATCTCTATATGACATTTGTATTCCATACTCTTTAGTTGAATCTATATGTGATTGACTTTTTGAACGTATCACGTCAAAATCAATGAGTGTTGGATTAAGATGATCGCCTGTTAATGGTGTTTCTCCAAAAATTGGCACCGTAATTTGTGTTTGTGTATTGTTCCAAGATGTTGGTTCGAGTGTCAATAATATTCTTTGGAATTCGTCCGGTATTACAATCTCGACCTCGTGTATTCCACCAAATGGGGGATGGCACCAACATTCCATCTCCATTAAACATACATTCGTTATGTTTAATGTTTTCGAACAGTTGAGTTCTGTTTCTATATTTATTTTGTCACATGCACCGGTACCAGCGGCAGATTCCGACCAGACATCAATCTTTATTTTTTGAAAAAGACCGGCATCAGACGGTAAATTTTCTATAGCTATTGGAACAAGGCCATTTTGTATTAACTCGTTATCCGATGTAAATACAAACACCGCGACCAACGCCACTACAAATGGCATTGAAACCGTGAATGAGGCCCCCAGACGAGTCTTCAAAATCCTTCTAGCATGTGTATCTTCAATTATGTGATCACCAGAGAATATAAGATCTGCTTCTTTAAAACAAACTGGACAACATCTATGAATAGCGATTACAATAACAATCCCGGCCACCAATGATGAATATACAATTACAATTCCAACTGGGAATGGATCTTCCGTTATGTCCTTGTGAATCTTTGTCGTCTTGAGTTGTCCGAACAGTCGGACCGGTGTATCTTCTTTAATAGAACCGAGCATCTCAGATGAACCACTTAAACACTTAAACTGAGCTTCTTTAGGTTGATAAAAGCCCATTGGACATAGTAAACATCTGGAACCCGCGCCCGAAAAAAAACCCATTGGGCAATTTACGCAAGTGTCCGATATAAGACGCTGGCCAGATGGACACGTCTTCTTTATCAATTGACATTGGCTTACACTATTCGCACCGAGGCCAGATGTTTTTAGTGGAGTACCGTCTATATTTTTAGGACATACACTACAGTTAGACGCGCCAGTCAGGCCCGAATAAGTATTAATAGGACAAAACACACATTCTGTTTGGCCTTCTATTGCTTGATAAGATCCTACAGGGCATTCTTGAGGTACTGTCATCTGTGTCGATCCACATTGATGACCTATTGGACATTCTTTACACGCACCTCCTTCATCGGTGGCTCCTGTAATAGAACCATATTTACCGCGCGGGCATAAACTCTGACAATCGGAAGTTATACCCGTTAAACTTGACCATTTTCCAGCAGAACATCTGCCCTTGCACTGTTGATCCGAATTTAGACCTGTCTCATGAGAATATTTTCCAGCAGAACATCTTCCTTTACATTGATCCGCTGCAGACAGACCAGTTTCTTCAGAATATGTACCTGCTGGGCATCTACCAGTACAATGTTCAGGCGATGTAATTGCCGCAATCGTCGAATATCTTCCAGCAGGACATTCAATGCAATCATCCGGAGAAGATAGACTTAGAGTCTGGCCATAACGCCCAGCAGGACATTCAAAAGATGTAGGGGAACCTGTTGCGCCTTCTGGACAATAATAACCACGAATGTTACATGGTAAACATTGTAACAAATGGTTTACATATGTACCGCCCGGACAAGCAGATATACAAGTTGATGATTCAGAGTAACAATACATGCGATCCGAATAACAATCGATATCCCCACACTGACAAGATTCAGGATTAGGATCTCCCCCAATACGATTGGGACAAATTTCAGCGTGCTCACAGACGCCCGATGAACATTTTAACCCACTAGACGGTGTGCAATCCGTTGAACCACACCGACAAACATCCGAATTCAATCCCTCTGAACATTCAGGGGCATGCACACACTGACCAGACGAACAAACAAGTCCTGTCGCCCGTGAACAGACGTTTTCAGAACATAGACATGGCTCTCTATTTAATCCTTCTACACAATCGTCGGCTGTAATTTCACACAAACATTTGTAATCCAAAGAACACTGAATAGAACTGTCTTTAGCATAAACTCGCAGATCATTTGTATCAGTCTTTAGTATACATCCTTTAGGCAAATAACTCGAGAATGAAACGGGACTTACTGAGGTGTCAGGCCAGTTGATTGCAATCGACTGTTGCTCACATTTAAATGGATCAGTAATCGGTGAAGCAGGTGGCAAACATTGTTCGGTTTCATACACTTTATATATTGTACGACCATCGATAACCGTTAATAATAAGAGTGCAACCAATATTAATAAAATATATAACATTATTTGTACAAATAGATTACTTTTATACCCCTTTTGGTATTAAACTACGGATATATTTTGGAGGCAAATGTAAAGGTTGTAATAGTTCTAACATATATTCATAATTTCCATGTAAACTGGCATCCTTAGCTAATTCTATATACAAATGCTCCATCCGACAATAATCATATTTCTTTGAAAGGGAAGTCAGATATTGCTGAAGAGACATTCTATGAAAAATATAAAGTATTTATAGTTCTTCTATCTCTTCATCGTCTTCGTCGTCTCCTTCTCGACGCATACGCCACCAATAATTTATGGAAGTGCCAGTTTGAACAGTCATAGACCAGTGTGTCGGTATTCCGGGCGGTGTCAAGCAGGTTGGTCCAGCCCGCCAAATGTAAAGATGATCCACATCTGCTTCAGGAGTCATAGGATTTTTTCGTCCAGACAATAGTTTCTCCAATTCATGGGCTTCGCGGGCTTCTTTTTCGGCCTGTTTCTTCGCAACGTACGCATCTAACTTTTCTGAGCCTCCAAGAATGTCCATTGTACAAACAAGTACCTCTATAGAACCAACATAACCGGTCTTGAGAAAGGTAATACATGCTTGAAAACTAGAACGAGAAATGTCTAAATGTTTTGCAAAATTTAGTCTTCCTTGTTCGCGCGTGGCTTCCTTAAAGATGAATGGTGCCATCGGAGCATCCGGAAAATCCAGAAAGCGCTGTAGAATCGGAGGGCATAGGCCCAACAAACTTTCAATGTCTATAACGACTAGTTCGTCATTGGCACATAGGACGACTTCCGGTCGGGACATGTTGACTGTGGCAGCCATGTTTAATATTTTAGAAAAGTCTAATTCAATAAGTCTAAACTTTTAGACTTTTCTAAAACTTTGACAGACTGCTTTTCTAAAGTTTTAGGCCTAAAACTTTAGACACGCAACAATTGATTTTCTAAAACTTTAGGCCTAAAACTTTAGAACATGCGTTTTAAAAAGTGCGCGTCTTTTCCTTTTTCGGTTTGCCGTGGCCTTTTTTACTGCATCCGCCCGCGCTCGAATATCTCTACTTTTCCTTTTTATAAGATAAGATAAATGAAGACAACCTATAATTGTAATTCTCTCTGCTCCTAGAAAATCAGCAGCTTTAATGATTTCAAACGTTTGGTTTAAATCATAGTGTGACCATGGCTCAATTAAATGTTTGAGCCCTTCTTTATCAGTGCTATATTCTTCGATCGGTGGCATTATACTTGTCGGATTATACATTCGAAATGAAATTTCCTTTTTTGCCCCACACATACCAATAACTATATTGAGAACCTCAGAGGAGAATGGTATCGTAAATACATCATCGTGTTCAAACCCGTCGAGTATGGTGAGACAAGACCATTTGGGAATAGAAACTGTTTTTTGAACCAAATTCCCTTCTTCATTTTCTACGATAGAAGTGGTCGTTACAACAATAGAGCCTTCTTTCAATTTGGAAACTGGGAAAATATATTCTTCAAAGAGTTTGGGATTGTCTTTGAACTTTATACCTTTCTCTAACCCTAAGAATCGATTTAGTACAACACGAATCCCTTCAAATTTGCCGTTAAATAACCTAGTTAGAATGACCCTTCTTATTGCATTGTATGACCGTTGTATGTTGACTTCTACGTCCCATTCCTTTGTTTGACTGTAATTTGTATCTATTATGTCATCGATCTCTGTATCTTCTGGTAGATCATTTCCCATTATCCTTTGAATGATTGAATCAAATAATAAATAATTATTATCCCTGATATCTTGGATCCCTCTATGAATACATATTTTTTCATTGTCTAAAAGTGATCCGTCGGATATAATGATCAGATACAAGTATTCTAAAATATCCCTAGTCTTAACTGTAGTCATATCTGATTTTCTAAACAATTGTCTTAAAATACATTCACAAAGCTCGCCGGAGCTTTCATCTACATATGGATGATTCACAGGTGTTTTAAAATATATTTTGGGAGTTTTAAAGGGATATTCCGATGGGAATACTAACTTGACATGTATGGTAGAATTTCTATACGCAGTCGATTGTATTTCATCGATAACGAATGTGGAGATCCATACATGTTCGTTTCTTTCTATGTATCGGTGCATAACAAAAAACCTGTCTAATGTATCGGGGTTCTCTTCGAGGTCCGCCCATTCTAGATTTAATCTCCTAGTCATTTAAGAATATTATATGAGTCGATCATTTATAGTTATATTTTTTATTAGTTAAGCTTTTGATCTTGTAATTCTTCCTTGTTATCTCCTAGCAGCGTTTTTTGTACGCCTGCCATCGCCACAAGCGACGAAGCAAACCCAACCACAAATACATTGACGGATAGAACTGCTATAGCGGGTGCTTTCTCAAGAGATATACCGGTATTAAACGGCGAATCGTTGATGTACTCCATAATGAGATATAGAATAGCATGTGCCAATTGGTCTGTTTTTTCCGATTGTTCCCTGAATTTTTCTAGTCTGGCGCCAAGGGTCAGACGCGCTTGCATCAGCCCAGCTTGTGAATAATCTACTCCATATTGAAATAGTGTTTTCTGAATAGACTGAACCGCGGTTTGTAGGAATTCAACGTGTGATGCACATGCCCCATAAAACTCGTTGATAAGGGCCAGAACGTCTTTATGTTTGCCCGCAATTTTCCGTACAGATTCTATACATTCTTGTGGAATTTTATTCAGGGCAAATGGCTCTAGTGTTTTCTGTAAGGTGTTAAATGCAAACATACACTAATATCATAGCATCCCTTTATAGTCTGGTGGTATTTATAGGTGGCCGCATTTCGAATGAATGGCTGTCAGAGTAACTTCTATGGCAGGTGAACAATTGTTGAAACGTTCCAAAAATATATTTTTTTATTGTAAATCTGGAGGTTGTAATGGTTTTGAATATGTATTAAGTGAATGTGACACCAAACCAACAGATACAGAAACACAAAAGTTAGATTCTGGACTCTTGTTGCATGTATGTAATATAAGTATGTTTCATTTATTGGGAACTGAAATTGATTGGTGCGAGGATATTATGGGCGCGAGATTTATATTTGATAATCCTAATGCGAGTTCTGCATGCGGTTGTGGTTTAACATTTTCGACATAATGCACAACTTATGAATTGGACCTATATAAATGGTGATCATAAATATAATTTACAATGGCCAAAGGATTTTTAGAAAGCCACGGACACAGTGCTCGTTTCTTCTACATGAACATTCTTTTCGCAACAATGGCCTTTTTGGCTTCCCTTTTCGCGGGAACATTGGGCGCTAGCGAAGGCGAGGGCGACGATGCCCAATCCAGGTATGAGGTCTGCGCCCTTGCCGGTGCTACAGCTGATGTTACATGCCCTACTCTCGGTGCTGATGATACAACAGGTAAAACGGTTTTCGACATTGCAGTTGCTACTGCTGTTTTGAATGCGCTGCTACTTGTATGGTCTATCGTAGGACACTACCATTACGGCGCAGAGATTTTGGAGAAGGGCCAGTTCCTTCTTTCGATCTTGAACATTGGCCTTTTCGCTGGCCTTGTTGGAAACCTCAACTCTGTTGAAGATATTCTCGAGGATGTCAATATTGAAAACAATGTTCTTTTCTCGGGTGCCAACCCATACGTTATTGCAGTTGTCGGTCTCTCAGCCGGCGTGCTCGACTTTGTACTCTTCAATTCACTAAATCTATGGTACTTTAAGGGTCGTTGCGACCTTTCATACAAGCCTTCGGGCGATTACGGTAGTGGTAACTAACATAAATAATAAGTAAAATAAGCCCTTCCATTAATTATTTTTTTTCTACTGTTTTTTTTGTACGTCTGCTAGTTTATTTCACTGGAAGTTCTAGGTCTCTAGGAAGGAATTTCAGGTCTAATTTTGAAGGGCGAGGCCGAGGGCCGGTCCTACCCGAAATACCTAAGAAATGTCAGTGTTCCCTTGCGCGTTGCTCAATCTACAAAATAAATAGAGAATTTTCCCAAATAAAGATATACTTCTGGAAAGGGTTTAATAACAGTGCTGCTGGCAACAATGGAACTAACTAACGAAATCAAAACATGGTTTTTAGAACGAAACATTGCGCCATGTTTCTTCCCAGTGCTGGAACAGGCTGGCCTAGCCGATTTGGACCTTTTGATGTCAACGACATTCGTTGACATGTGTCGTAAAATGGATGACCACGTTGCAAGACATCTTTTTTTTCTTCTTCACCCTCTGGAAAAAATGGACAAGTCAGTCAAACACTTTTTACGTTCGTGTGGCATTGACAATGAAGACGGTCGTTTTATCCACCGTTTACGCCCAAAAACGGTCAAAGAGTTAAAATACATCACGTTTGACGACTTGACTAGCGTTGGTGCGGCCGTATTTCGAGCGAAATGTATAGTGTGTACATTGCAAAAAAAACTCAGTAAAAGCACTCCCCGCCAGCGTCTTGAAGAAATTTATTCTGGAAAAATGTTTGGAACCGATGCCGAAAATGAAAATGTATACTCTGGCTATGAGATTTTTAGTCAATCCTCTGAGGACGATGACGACGATGACGATGACGATGACGATGATCACTCGCACCATGCACTTTTGAAGGAGCAACCAAAAAAAAATAAAAGGAAATTAAAAGACGTAATTGTTCGTGGTTCATCTAGTAGTTCATCTAGTAGTTTAAAAAAACGCCAGAGAAGCAGCAGGAGCTCCAAGAAATCGAATAATGCTCAAAGCAGCTCGTCGGGAGAAGCGTGGTATACTTTTAAAGATGCAAAAAAACTTCATTTGGGCATGTATACCAAAGAATTGTTTTACAAATATCATGACATGTTTGAAATGAAAAGACGCCGTCATGGCGAGAACAAATGGTTTTATCAAGTTAATACAGGCACATCGTTGGAGGTTGTACGTGCATTGTTGCCAGCAATGGATATATGTTCCGAATTGGAGAAAAAAAAGGTCGAAGCCGCCGCAGGGACATTGGTGAGCGCATCGGTTGTCCGTGTTTCTGCCCGCAAAAAATAGAGAGATGTATGGAACGCCTATAGGCCGAGTCCAGAATCTCCCGCATTTGTTATAATACCATACATTATGGCCAATGCAACGCAGAAGCCAGCAATTTTGGGTATTGTCATAATATAATCTCCATCAAACATTAGAATTCCAAATACTACTAATTGATTGATTGCATTGATCAATGTACCATAAAATGAAGCGGCACCGTCTTGGTTTGCCCGTATTACCCTGAATATACCCGATAAAAATAAAAGTAGAACTGATAAAAGTCGAACGGGGACTTTGTATATAGATATAAATTTTCTTTTTTTGAATCCAGTGGTTGAAAAGGCCCAAAATGCTTTATCAAAGCGTCTGATACAGCTTTCTGAGCAATTTGAGTAACAAGTGTTTTCAAAAGGTGTTGATTGTACAATCTTTTGTTCATAATCATCAATATCTTTCTCAATAGCTTCCCAAAACCTTGTAGCTGTTTTTTCGCGCGCTCCTCCCTTTTTAAAGGTTGGTCGGTCAATCTTAATCAATCTTTTGCGTAATTTATCTATGACATCTTCTGGTGGATCAAAGTTAATTTTGGACGTGCTCATTTTCTTTGTTATTAAATCGACTTTTATAGGACATAAGTGAAATACCTTATTTAACCATTCAATAAAGAGTGGAATGACATCTGTTCAATTTCTGACGTCTCATGTCCGTTCAACTTTAGGTTCGAATGCATTCGAGCCAAACCAAGAAAATAAAGTGTTGCCAGTATGCCAAACGCCAAAACAAGATGACGTGGAGGCTATATCAAAAATGTCAGTGGAAGAAAAAACAGAGGAAGTTCTTTCTGATCCAAAATTTGGTATGTTTAGTTTATTGGCATATCATTGGGCCCAAGGGCATAAAAATAACGTCTTGAAAAAAAGAAACACTGTTTACTGTTCACATATATTTAGTTCTCTCTTTGCACTGCCATTTTTGATCTTTTTAACACAATGGGCTATGTTTATTGCTGTTATATCACATCAAGTTCGAACGTATGATTCTGGCATCTGTCCACAGAAAGCAGAGTTTGAAGAAAAGCTCATGATGGTCTCTGTTAGTATGTTTTACTTTATTAAGTCTTTCTTTTTGTATGATGGGATTGTTGACCGCACAAAAAGAACCAAAATGATGCCTACTGCAGGCTATATTGTTATGTTGGACACATTCCAAGAATTCGGGTTTAATATCTTAGTCTACTTGACCAATTTATGGGTTATATTTGCAGACAAGGATTTCCTGAATATGTTTTTCAATACTTTAGCTATGGAATTTCTGATGGAGATGGACAATGAATTCGAAAGAGCGTATTTTAGTTATTTGCCTGGCGTTGCGACGGACATTTATGATAATATGTTTGTTACGTACCGCGAAAATCACATTATGATAGCACAGAAAAAACAAGGATCCAAATGCTTTCGGTGTTGTCGCAGAGTTACTTGGCTCCCATTCAAACTTCTTATCTTTCTCTTTATGATTTTGCCATTGATTTGTTTTGTATTTATATTCTATGGTGGCATTTGTAAATGAACACTATAAAACACTATCTAAATGATTAGAAATGACGAATCAAAAAAAAAATGTACCGGCCCTCGCGATTGGCATCATTGGACTTTCATTACTATCTTATTATGCGTATAATCATTACACAAAAATAAAAAGAAAACTCCCAAAGATTGAACCAGATTCTGATAAAGAGGAAGAAGAGAAAGAAGAGAAAGAATAATTTTTTTTCACTATAAGGCATACTCCCCATTGGTAAATGAACATTGAACCAGATCAAACAAATAGAGATAACCTGATGGCCACGCTTATAGAAAGTCGTTCTTTTAAACACAATAAATTAAAATGGATTACATTCTATAGTTCATCCATTGCTACTGCACTCATGTTTATAATCATCTGAATTTCTAAAATTTTAGGAATTTTGGTCCATAATTGTGGTCCCATAACCCAACATAAGTAAAATATAATTGTCCGGAATTTCTAAAATTTTAGGAATTGACTATTTTCTTTTCCAACACTTATCAAAACTACCGAATATTACATATATTCTGAAAATAATTACTGATTGTTCAATAGATTATTCAAAAATTTCTAAGAAATATTTCAAATAAACTAAATGTCAAAGAAGAAAATGTCAAAGAAGAAAATGTCAAAGAAAATTAAATCTATACAATCAATAGCGGATGCGGTTTTCAGTACATTGTTTGGTCAAAAAGCCATTAAGAGACTTAACCAATTTTTATTGTCATGTGAGCATGACGATAAAAGAACGAAACTGACTACCGTTGCATTACTTAACGGGAAAGAAGCCAAATTCCAGTTGGTCAACGGTCGTTTGAAATTTGTAGAATTTATTGATCATGAAAAAATAACTTTCATCCAAATACGGTCTACAACGCAAATGGCATTTTGTTCTAATTGTAAAAATCGCGATCTCAAAAAAAATATTAAATGTTGTGGCAGGTGCAATGCCGTTTACTATTGTGCCGATGGCGCTTGTCAAGTTGCAAACTGGGCCGAACACAAAACGTGGTGCAAAGCAGCTGGCTGTCTGGATCCTGGTACAGATACCCATGTAAAAAAAAACCGCGTTGGACCACGAGTATCAGACATGTATCGCAAGTACCAGAAAGAGTGTGGAACACGATAAACAACTGCACCGGTGGAGCCGAGAGCGGGTGGTGCGGTGTTGTAAGGAAATCGACCGAAATTCTAGTGGATGTCGAAGAGATGCTGCCTATATTAAATGCCATATGTGACCATGAAAACTTTACCAAGAGATACGGCCATATTTGTCAATAAAATGTACATAAAAAAATATAAAATTACTATTTAAATGCGCACACTATATGTATTTATGATTCCTCGTGGTATATGTTTAGACCTTGAAACAACTATAACATCCAAAATCTCTGATCTAATTCGCAGGCCAGGTTTCAAAAGATACGAAACCCGCATCATCGAAATTGGAGCAGTGCATTGGGCCGAGCAATCTAATCGTTTTATGCGCCTTGTTAATCCTATAGGCGTACCATTGGTGTCTGGTGCAGGTCTTATGAAACATCTAGAGTTAATACATCAAAAGCCAGAAGTGACTGTCAATTTTTGGTCCAAAGTTTTAGTAAATGGGAACTCTTTAGATAGAACTATGTTTGAAAAGGAAGAAGATCCTCAAGTTTGGCTTGCCAGACAGGCGGAAACAAAAGCCAACGATTTTGTACGGTGGTTTAATGGTTCACATGGCCCTACATTTGTTTCTGAAAAGGATGCTTTACATGACCTATTGGAATGGTCTGGTTCGAATGCATGGTTGGCCCACAATGGGAATTCATTTGATTTTAAAGTTTTACAGGGATGTGCCGAAAGAACTGGCATCCCTCTGAATCCCGGAATTAAGTTTCATGATACTTTAAAGATTTTTAGAAGAGTAGTTCCAGGCCACAAGTCATATTCTCAACCCATTTTCTACGAATCGTTGTTTTCTGAAAAGTACAATGCACACGTCGCCATTGATGACGCCATCGCATTGGCCCGTCTTTGTACGCATATCCATAAGGGACCAGTGGGAACCGTTAAAAAAGACATCGGTCATCGAGCGCCAATAAAAAAAAACTTTAAAGAGCCTGCCTCCAAATTTTCTTACAAAATGGCTCTTATGACCAGCCAGAAGTCCGTAAGACAGTTTGGCGCGCCCACTGACAAAATAAAAAGGGCCATGGACCTTACATTTCCCAAAAAAAATCTGGATGGGCCCGTAAAATCTAAAAAGATAGCGCAAAAAAAGATTACAAAAATATCACAACTTCCAGGTGTTGGGCCTAAATCATGTCAAGCGTTTGCATCTGAAAAAGTATTATCATTACCACAACTAATTGCAAGATATAAAGTTGGAGGAGGGCCATGGCTTAAAGATTTACTGCCATTTGGCGCAAATTGGAAAAAAGTAGAGAAATCTATCTTAACCGTTAAATGAAATTAGTAAAAAGATAGTATATAGTCAGACTCGAATGAATCAGAAATGGGACAAGATCTATCATCGGAAGGACAAGATCTATCATATGACGAAGAACAACTTAAGGTGGAGCCTATTGAATTCGAGTTGGACAAACCTGTTCAATATACAACATTCATAGAGGGGTATGGAGACGATGGACCGGCACGATGCCAATTTAATGGTCTGGTATGGTCAGTAAGTAGAGCCAAAATCAGCAACAATCGAGTATATATTTTTGTAACTCCGGTCCGATACCTGAAAACACAAGGCGAACCGGCCTATTATAACGGTTCTCGTAAGAACCGTATGAAATCCTTCGAAACTGGTGAGTCTGGGTGGCACTGGGCACCCGAGTATCACGTTACAGTAGACGAAATGAGAAAGGTACACAGTCTCGTAGTGTATGTACACGACTTTAGTAAATTCAATTTGCCTCTTACTCACACAACAGAAATGTTCCCAATTGAGGACAAATACGATAGAAAGCCCGTCAACTTTGGTGCCCCCACTGTTCAGGGCAACCAAAGATTTCCCAACACGATGCCGCGGACTCGGTAAATAGAATCATATAATTAGACCAGAAGAGCCACAAGCCGCCTAAATACAAATCCATTTGAGAATAAAAAGTAGATATAAAGTATGTGTAAATAATAATACAATGTTAGAATTATTATTTGGTTTATTTTTCGGCATATGGGCGGGTCAACAATTACCATTACCTTCCGTACAAATTGCTATACATAATTGGTGGAATTCGAGTGCCGCAACCGCGGCAACAGTAGCAGAAACAGAAACAGAAGGACTGACATCCGAAGTTACAGATGAAGACCATGAATCTACACCTATATTTACAGGCAATATGCCAACCGTTTGAAAAAGGAGTATATAGGAGGCATCGTGCAAAAGGAATGTTTTTCTTTGTTTTTGGCGTTATATGTGGTATAGTTTTAGTTCAAGAAGTCCCATCTGTTCCAAAGTTAAAACCTTATTTTAAAAATCTATGGGTTAAATTAAATGGTTCTCCTCCTGTTTCCGACAACCCTTCCGAGGATCCGCCTTCAAATGACAGTTCTAGTAAAAACGATTAGTATAAAAGTAAACAAATTTAATATAAATGTCTTCAGTATGTGAATTATCTATTCGTCGCGACATACCCATCACAATGATACATGGCAAACTAAAGTCACATGTCATCATATTCGACCCTCCTTATGATATAGCTTCTATTTTAATAGATTTTTGTCGTTTTGATGGTCATCCTGTCAAGATTATGATCACCCATTCTAACCGTGACGTAGACATTATTCAACCGTCTATAAGTCATATGATATTACAAACAACAGTGACTGCTTTCCAAAACCACCGATTACAAATGCCTGTTCCAAGGAGGTCAATGATTAGTCCTTTAGGAGCAGCGCGTGTAAGTTTTAATTTTGGTCATTCACAGGACCAACGTCTACATTCTGCCAGTGGAAGAAGACGTGCCACAGATACAGGTAAAACTTGTTCAATATGTTTAGAAAATATATTTGACAATCAACTACAACTATTACCGTGTGCACACGCCTTCCACCGTAGATGTATTGCTAGATGGACTCATGAACAGCCCAACTGTCCAGAATGCCGTTTACCATTAGCATAAAAGGTCGCGCATTGTGTTTCTCCATATGCAAGATCTTTCACACTTTTGGCCCGCTTCTTTAATATCTATCATTGAAATGCAACCATCTTGATTTGCGTCACAATCCTCAAATAATTTTTTATATCTGGGACCTTCAATAGCCATAATAAAAGGTCTTTTCAGATTAGACGTTGTTCTTTTTGTTGCAGAATGCAGTTGGATCTTATTCATACATGCATCTTTGAGGGCACAGCTCCACAAATCAAAATGTGTGACATCACAGGCCAAACTTGCACTAATATAGACCAATAGTAAAATAATTCTTAAAGGAGATATGACCATATAGATATGAATATACAAATATGTACTTTTATAGTGTTTATCGTGAAGCTAATTGTTTATCGTGAAGCTAATTGTTTATCGTGAAGCTACTACTCTGTATCTTTTTATTAGTCCATATATAAATACAAACAGTCCACCTACCATCAAACTAGATATAAAATATTCAATAGACCATGGGACAGACAGCCGAATAGACTGTTTCTGGAATAATTCATAACACAACTGCCCGAAAATACCAAAAATTATGTACAACACAACCGCAAGTATAAAACTATGAAGCCTATTATACTTGCGGTCTGGTGGGTATTTTTCTAAGCATTCAGTGCAAGCATCATTATTTGATTTATCACGCCAGTCTTCTAGACATTTTGTATGTACAAAGCGTTCACATTTACAAGGAGATTTGGTTTTGCACGGTTCAAAACATATATAACACTCTTCTTGTAATTCATGGAAAGGATCTTCAATATCCGCCTCGGACATTCATTCACAGATTAGATACTTTATACTTTGAATCCACGTTTTAAAGAAATTTGGAATATATATCAGCGGATTGTCACAACTATATGAACTGCCAGGAGCAGTTTGAACTTTGGAAGCAACAGGTTCTTAAATTGAAGAATTCCGTTACTTCCCTGTCAGAAACGGAACCTGGGAACGTCCTTCAACATTTCTTTTTACAAGCATCACAAACAGAACTAGAAAAAGAACTAGAAACATTCAAAATATTGATCAAGAACTTAATCAACGAGGCTATTCGTAGGGACGACTCCTTAACAGGAACGCCAAGACAGCGATCTATTTCGGTTATAAGACATTTCATAACCGAACCAATTTTAAGAGATATAACCCTTGCCGATATTAGAAACATTGCAGTTTTCGAAATATACAAACAATGTGGTATTACAGTGGATACATACTTTGATAGGTATTCAAGTCCGCCCGGAAATGCAGATCAAAACGAACAATATAATAATATAGCTCATGGGGGAGCTCGTGCATCGGCGGAAACAACAAAAAATTTAACCAATGTGTTAGTGTCAATGCAAATCTTAAAAAGGTTTTTCGTTGTCCATGACTTTGTTTTTGATAGTAATCCTGCTACACCAAATAGCTATACGCTCAATTGGCTTGGAGCCATGTGGGCGTCTCATGTGCAACACAATGGGCTCTCAGATCTTGTATGGGAACTTTTTTTAGATTTATGGTATTATGAAAAATAATATTTTTTTTAAATTCTTTTATATCATGTCTTCAACTTTATTTTGGACGGTTGTATTTCTTTTCTTCATTTTACGATGATACAATCTACATCCTAAGGTAACCAATATTAGTAAAAATAACAAGCTACAGCCAATAAAATACAGTTGGTTCTCAGAAAGATCTAGATGTATAGAAACAACCGGATCAGATTTTAATTTGTCGTTCACTGTCACATTTGAAGAATTCATATTTTATCTTTTAGTGACGATCTCTGAAGAAAAACCACTTATGTTCAAAGTCTCTCCACTGACGTACTCCTAAAACTTTAGATACTGTTTTTTTAATAAGGTCTTTCGTTACCATGTCTATCGAACCAGCCCCTGCCGCCGAAAGAGTCTTTTAACTCCGGGATAGTGTCTTGAACTTCTTGTACTTGTACGTCTGAGTCAAATGCGTGGTATATGGTAGTTTGGGGGGGGACATCCATCTTGCAAGTCCGGAGCTTGACAATAACTTCATCTTCTGAAACGATAAAGTTGCTTAAATTTTTTCCATTTTTACAAGGGTTTCCACAAATAGGCTCTGTCCCATCGAACGTGGCACAGACATGAGCCGCTTTAAAACGGACTGTAGTGCCTCTAGGGACCTCTCCCCCAGCCAGTGACGGTGTTATAATTCTTGGAACAACCACTTTAAAGAGGCCCCCGTCGTTAAATACATTTGCGTTTTCTACAGAAGCATCCAGGGGTAATGCCCATTTGCGATGGAAATATGGCGATCGAATGGTTAAATGGCGCTCTTCGTCGATATGGGCTCTGTATCCATACCCTAAAACATCAAAGTGGTAGGAATTCAGTGTTACGTATGCATTGTAGTTCTTGGCGGTGGATGTGGTCCAAAGACAGAACAAAAGAAGTAACATGATTTATTTAGAATCTCTAAAAGTTTAGGCCTAAACTTTTAGAGATTCACCGGTTATTTAGTCTTTCTCCTTGACTATTTATGGGGAGAACATAAACCATATATCTTTCTCTGTGAGACGTCCTTCTACCATGCGTTCGCACATTATATAAAAGTAGAAGGCAGATACATGAGACACACCCCAATTGTGTGACCTTTCACTGTAACTTTCCCAAAAATGGTCCTTTGAAAGATCTACATCATCGATCATTGTTCCAGAAGGCCACATCGCCAAAAAAGACGCATCAGAGCCACCAAACACTTTCGATCCTTTACATCTACGAAGTGGGTCTTCATGTCTAGACCTATGTCTAGACTTTGTTCCCTGGACTGGTCGCATGCAGAGGCCTGTTCGACCTGGAATCTTCATCAAAGCCAAAGCCGCTTTCACAAGTTCGTCACTTTTGGAGTCTGGAGTGGCTGGAGACGGTTCTGCTGGAGTTGGGTTGGCGATTTTTATTTGTTCGGCTTCGTCTTGCATTCTTTTGGCGATTTTTAGGGAGTTGAGTTTTACTGTCGCCCTTACTATATCGTCATCAGTCACACGTGGTTCTGCTCTCACACGTGGTTCGGGACGTGGTTCTGCTCTCGCAAAAGGGTTTACTTCTTGGTAATTTTCCAAGTGATCTCTTTTGCGAATACTCTTAACTGCCAATCTGGCTGCAAGCATTGGATGTTGTGCGGAATAAGAACTCTTACACGAGTGGAATTCGTCGGAATGTTCCTCTAAACAGTTATCACAGGCCTGTGTAGCGATGATTTGCGCGGGTGTTTGTTCTTTAAATAATGACATTTATAAAAAGATTTACACGTTTATATACTGTCAAAAATTGTTATTTCAATTGTACATATAGAGTGAAACTGCTCAGTAAAATTTAATGAAGTCAAGTTTTTTTGGTATTTTGGGCGTAAGCAAGTTTATTTGAGTTTAAACACTGAAATTTTTTAGGTTTCTATAATAATAAACAAAAGTGAGGAGAGTGGTTGAATTTTAAGTTTGGCCCCGGGGTTCCAGAAGCTTGCAATTATTTCAAAAAATAATCCCATTTATTTGAGTTTAAACACTGAAATTTTTTAGGTTTCTATTTCGAGTTTTTAAGGCTCGCGCTCATCTCTTGGTTGTCGCGATCATCCTTGAGAGGGACTTAGCGACGGTGTAGGTTGTAGAAGGCTGTAGTGAGACCAACGGCACTTTCAGTGCGGGTACTAAGACAAAACTATCTATCTATCGCTACACCTGGAACAAGTTCTGAATAAGTGATGTTTTTTCTAAAAGTCAAGAATACATTAATAAAATTATGAAATCATTTCTTAATTTAAGAACCCAACCGAATGTGTGGAGGAATAATGAAATATCACCTGGTGTATTTGGAAAATTTGCTCATAATTTACATCAAGTAAATATTGGCGTGGATTCTGATAATATAGAGGAGTGGTATAATAATAATAAAGGGTGGTATATGAGTTGTTACTATATAAAAAACCCATTACATATGACTTTAGATGATTTTAAAAAGTTGTTAGAAAAAATTGTGATAAGATTGGGTTTTGATGACGAAGGTAAAAAATATTTCGAAGGAAATTGTGGGGAAGTAATAAAAAAGATGAAAGAATTTATGGATAGTCTTATTACTGTTTTAAATGAGGAGACCCTGAGTGTTCATTGGGGGTATGAAGAAGACCAATATGAAAAAAAATACACAATAAAAAAAAGGTTTGGAGCATTAGATAATTTTATGAAAGAAAATAATATATCTTAAAAAGCTGTTAATACAATAATGAATTCCAAACGACTAAATTTTTAGTCATATTTAAATCATATATTTTTTTTAACAAGGTGGTTGTGGACTTTAATATTCCTAAGCCAAGCATCGGAACATTCCATCATACATCTGCCGGCACTCTCCTGCGTTCGTCTTTGGCTAGGTTAAGGTGGCTGAGTAGACCCAAAGACGTCCTCGCCCCAAAAAGATATTGACCCCTCATGACCCACTGCCGCACCGTCAACACCATTTCCTAAAACGATTATAACTTGTTGGGGTTTAAATTATTTCATATTGCAAAAGAAATTCCTAAAACTTTAGACCTAAAACTTTAGACATTTGAAGATTAAATTCCTAAAACTTTAGACCTAAAACTTTAGACATTTGAAGATTAAATTCCTAAAAGTTTAGACCTAAAACTTTAGACATTTGAAGATTAAATTCCTAAAACTTTAGACCTAAAACTTTAGACATTTGAAGATTAAATTCCTAAAAGTTTAGACCTAAAACTTTAGACATTTGAAGATTAAATTCCTAAAAGTTTAGACCTAAAAGTTCAGTTTCAATTCTTTGTGATTTAAAAATTCTTTGTTAAAATTGTCAATGTCCTCGGGCATGTTTTTTTTTTTCATCACATGTTTCATCAGATTTCGTTCACGTACTCGTCTTTTGAGCTTGGCAAGTAATTTCCAGCGCTTTAAAAAAACAGAAGCTTTCCAGTCGTCCAGTAGTTGACGACATTGTCTCGAAAAAATAGGGTGTGATCTTCTTAGTTGTCGGGCATACGACCATGCATCGCGCCCCACAAAACTTGCCATACGTGGGTCAGCCCCATGTCGAAGCAACAAACGCACAAAATCTAGGTTATTGGTAGCGCGAATACATTTAATCAAAGGTGTCCAACCATACTGCGTTTCGCGTATATTTGGGTCAGCTCCATGTTCCAATAAGAATGTCGCAGCTTCTACTGACCCTCTTCGAACGGCATGGTACAATAAAGTATATCTTTGGTGAGGTCTTGCATATATAAGGTGGTCAATGTCCGGAACGGTATTGACATATCGTGCTAGTTTTTGAATGTCATTGTCTTTGACACCTCTTAAGAGACGTCTGTAATTTATTTGAATTTGGTTGGTAGCAAACAATGACATTCTTTTTTTTAGACGTAGACCTAAATACTTGTAATTTGATGTTTAGGTGACCAACAGAAACACCTAAAAATTCATTTTTTTGGAATTTGTTAATTTGTTTATAATAAATCTCAAATCATCCTTTGTCCGATCATCAGCCTTGTCTATATTCCTAATTGCATGAGCCAATTTATGTATAGGATGCTTGTGATCTTGACGTTGTGATCTATAAACAATGATAACACCTATACAATGAGCTATGATAGAAGATGCCAAAAACCCAATATTATTCGAAGTAATAAACAATACGAATACTATGTGTATGAGGGTATGGGCTATATTATAACCAGCAATCTTAAAAATGTCCCGCGCTTCCTTTTTTAACATGAGCGTTTCTCGGTGTAATTGATGCGATTCCACGCCTAGTTTATGATTCATAGCTATTATACACATGTAAACGATGATTAAAATGACATAAAGAACTATTGAATCACTGTGATACCCTAAGAGTTGTAAATCAGTTCCAAATATATTTTTTGTTTCTTCATTCATTCATAAAATATCTACCGCCACTTATAGTTCAATTTGGATGTATTTAGGGTTATATTTTAATTAAGATATGTTTGCTTTACTTTTACAAGCTATTGCTATGGCTACTCGTCCGGATTCTACGGAAGTTTTGACGCGGAAGCATTTAAATGAACCTAAGAGGCGTCAGGTACCTAGACCTGCTGGCGTTATACCTAAAAAAAAGGTAAGGCGCTGGCAGGGCGTTTTTGAACATAAAGATACGCCTATTCATCATCATTGATATTTTTTTTACGAGAATCTTCCCATTTCCTTTTCACATGTTGCCATCCATCACCCATAAACTCGTCGTAATCGAGTCCAACTTCTGTACAGCAGTATTTAATCGTATCTCTCAAATTATGTAGAGTTCCTCCGGTAGCTACTGCGCGTTCAACGACATATACGTTTTTGGCGGCGTCCATGCATTTTTGTTGATGGGGTATCCACTCTTGTTTCCACCATTTATCAAACGATTGTTTATCTATTGGTCCTAGATCATCTAGAAAACGATTTACAGCGGCATACTTTTCCATGTTTATTGTATATAGATTCGAACCATTAAATAAACACATATGATTAAAATTTATGACAATCCCTCAAAAAATTCGTATTTAGGAGTGATATATATACGTTAATGGTATCTCGATTACGGGTAGATACGAAAAACCCACTTCTTTTTGAACCGGAAGAGTGTCCAGTTTGTCTAAAAGATATGTGGACGCGCGTTACTCTTTCTTGTGGCCACCAATATCATCTTGAATGCATTGGCGCTTGGTTTTTACGCCAGGAAAACTGTCCATATTGTCGGCATCCCTTTTCTTGCCCCCCGTCTTTGCCTCCTTCTCCTCGGCACGATGCGGGTCCCCAAAGCGCGGACTCAGATTCTGAAGATTCGGACGCCGAACTACAAAGAAATCTTCAGTGTACCAATTTATGTGGTCTTTGTTTCGGTCGCAGGAGATCTTCGCCAGTACAAACGACCCGGAGGAGACGATCTTCGACGTTTTAAGATGAATAGTACCGTCCCACGCCGAGCAGCCCGCCGATGTATGGAAGGCGGCCATGGCATTTTTAAACACAGGCTTACTGTCTAAATCTATTTTAAATGTATTTCCAAACGTTTGTAATACTTTCAGAGCCGGCGTTTTTACTCTGAAAGAACTATACATTGGAACAGATATAGATTTGAAATCAATCTGTCCCCAATCCCATTCTCTTTTAATAATAGGTCCTGGCCCACCCAATTGATTGACCTGTATACCATTGCAAAATCCAGGCCTAAACCTAAATGTTACCTGATCGATGTCTTGTCTAACAACAAATGTCCATCGAATAGGAATTTGAACTATAGAATCTTTGGTTAACGTCTGAGCGCCTGTTATTTCGCCAGTATAATTGTACATATTAATAAACTGTTTTTTATGGCCTCTGCGTGAATAAGCATAATCCATCAACGAAATATTTTTCGTTGGACATGTACACGCCTTCCAAAAAGAATCAAACGTCGAATAATTATCAGACGCGATGGGCAACAATTTTTGTTCATATACCATCTCTGCACATGCACGCAATTGGGAAGTTGCATTTCTAGACCATTCTTCACCTGTCTTAAACTTACAGGTATGCTCATCAGAGGTAAATGTATTTACATTGGCCGATGAAATTTGTATCTCGTCAGACATAGTATGCCAATCTTGACCATTTGAAAAAAAATAAGCAGTATTCCCCCACACACGGGCGGAATCAGGAACAAGACCTTTTACAAACCCACGATTGGTCAAATAACTCAATGGATTCTTCAAGTCGTTAAAAACATTCTTTCTTAAAGCAAAAATGTCCATAAACAATTAGTTTTAAATTTATAACGTGAAAAATAATAGAATAATATTAATTTATGTTTAAAAATGGATCCAAAAGATAGGATTGACATATACTCGTATCCAATTTAATATTTAAGGGGTCTGTCCGTGAATGGATGTTATTTGATAGGTTTGTTTTTGTTTTACATTTGCTTTTTTGTTATAATTGGTTTCTATTGGGCACTCAATTATCAGTGACCATCGGATATATACCCATTATATCATTATTAGCGACACTATCTTCGATCTCCATTGTGACTGGCTATCAACTACAAACAATTCTGAAACGGGGGGCACTTAAACAACATGAAAAGTGGGAAACTATCATTTGGTGCTGTGTACATATATCACTAACGATGTTAATTATTGCAGATTGGTTGCAACTAGCCAATATAGTAGTGATAGGGCTTATGGCGGGCGTACTATTAACTGGGATTATTATTGTGGTTGGTACATGTGCCTGTTATGTAATTATGTTAGACGGACAAGATTGGATACCTCATATACATCTAACATGTATTAGTTTTTGGGTTATGGCACAATATATGCAAATAAGACTTCCATCTGAGGATTTGAATTATATTACGACCATGCCAGTGGTTCTTATGGCCATACTAAGAATGGTAGAAATGATAGAAGAGTCGGACACTGCCGGTACGATTATTAGGGAAGGAATAGTATGGATCGCGTGCATTGTTATGCACATTATATGTGATCAAGGTCATATGTCAAAACTGACATTTTTTTGGGGAACGGCCGTAACAGTGCTACTTTTAATTGTTTCCAATAAATTATTTACCCGCGCTTTGTTTATGATGGCTTTGCCTTTTGTTTTAATTGCTTTTTGCTTATATATTTTTTACAAGAGAATAAAAGGTCTAGCCCCGTACACTGCTGTACGAACTGTAACAGTAATGTACGATGATTGGACCGCAGAACCAAATCCAATACCGTTAGACGAAGAATATGGAGCCAACGATTTTGAAGGCAAATTATAGTTTATAAGTATATATAACGTTTTATTTTTTTATAAAGAATGCTCTCTGAAGAACAAAGTACTTGCTATGTATGTCTAGAAGAATGCGATTCAAAATCTCCGTGTGAATGTAAAATGCATGTACATCCCGAATGTCTTTCCGAATCTCATTATTATCTACCCAGAAACGATTGTAGTATATGTAAGTCGCCGATTAAAGTCAAACCATTCCATTTTATTCCGCCGCCAATCATGCAGCCCATTCGAAGGAGAGAAGATTCACTGAGAACAAAAACTTACATTTTTGCAGTGTGTTATTTTGTAATATTGTACATCATCCTTGGATGGGTTGGAAAAGGAATGGCGTGCGTATTGGGATATGAAATTAGCCCAGACTGGGGACAATTCTGGACCATAGAACATCTTGTAGCATTTTTATGTACAATAGTTATGTGTACTTGCCTCTCGAATGCTGTTACACAAGTGCAAAGATGATCGTCCAATGTACATATTATTTATGGAGTTCATTATATTTATGCAATGGTTGTGCAGCCATAGCTGGGAAGGTTTCTACGTCAGTCACTTGCATTTTAAAGCGTTGTAACAATTGAATATCACAATCCGAAGAGCTATTGAACTTTTTTGCATCATTTTTAGCAGCTGATACCGGATCAATATCAGAATCACTATAAAAATTTCTTATACCAGAGGTTGTTAATAAACCATACCATGTCCTACAATTAAAACGATAAGAATATACGTCCATTTTATTTTATTTTTTACGCTTTAAATACTGTTACCCTTTGTTTTTTGTTGGAAGCTCGGGACGAAATCAAAGATGACCGCCCTCGTTTGTTTTGAATACGAAGGTGATTTTCATACACAGATGTATCCCTAAATTGGCCCGGTTCGTGGGTAATAAAATAACAAGTTCGGCTGGCCCCATCCTGAGACCAATCCTTAAGAGTCTCTTGTACAACTTCTATACCAGGCTGATCCATAGATGTACAACATTCATCCATAATAAGAAGTGGAAACGCATCCGCTTCCATTGATTTCCAGGCGAGAAACGATGCTAATTGTACGCGTCTCCATTGGCCACCAGACATAACTCCAGATAGTCCAGGGGACACTACACGCCGCGTAAGGCGCTCTTTAGAATCAAAACCAGCCTCAAAATATGTTTCTTCGTCAAAGAAACGTTGTAACCAATATGTCGTCTTCGCGCCCAATTTTTTGATTGTATGCTCCATAATATATGTCTGAATACCTCTTGGACCTGTCCACTGTATAATAGATTTCATGTAAAGACCGTATAAACGTTTTTTGCGCGCATTTAAAGTGAGGGCCCGTTTCTGCTGTAACCGTGCACTTACTTCCTTATCAGAAGTGTTATAAGGAGAGACTTCTTGCTGTATAGATACTTTGGCTCTTTCTAAAGCATCCAGAGCGTTTGAGATTGTTTCAAACGTTTTTAATTTCATTTTATATTCTGTGTATTTTTGTTCGTCTTTATTAAAAGTACGTTCAAGTTCCAAGACATGTTGCCTTAAATCCTCTTCGTCATTTTTAGAAAGTTGCTCTCTTATGGTCGCAATTTCTTTTAGGACCCCGGTTGTTTTAATAAATTCATCATACTTATTGTGACGATCTTTTTCTGTTTTACAGGCGGACGCAGATTCTTGCCATGCTTTTACAGAGCTAGCATGGTTAACACGGGCACATTGAAGCTCAGATTTTATTTTTTTTAAATGTTCCGCGTGCGACCCCTTTTGATCAAACGGTCTATTACACGCAGAACATATAGAACTCTTTTGAAATGATTCATAGGCTTGACGGCTTGTTGTCATTTGAACGCGTCTAGCTGACATGGTTGCGCGACACTGTTCCATGCGCGTTTTTAGAGCATCCAAGTTATCGGGAGGGGGCAGCAACTCCCTTACATTTTTATAATCTTTTGGTAGAGTCCGGATAAGCATTTCCCTTTTGGTTGTCAGTCTTATCCTACAGTCCCGGGCCCCCATCAAATTCCTTTTATATGTTTCTAGAACTGTCTTTTGAGGAGGAGAGACTGCCCGCAAAGGACGCGATTGTGCGGCAGCTATCCTCGTTTTTGCTATATCATTGTTTGTCGAAGATATTCTTTGTTGCCATTGTTTTTGCCATTCATCGTTGAGGCGAAGATTCCTTGCATGTCGTTCAACTGCACAAGTGTATTGTTCCTCGGCTTGTGCTACCTCTGGTTCTAATCGTTTTAATTCGACCATTATTTCCTTATTTGTTTCTTTGGCCCAATTATGCAAAGATAACCAAAGCTTCATATTAGCTAAAGTTTGTATCTCTTGTTTTGCTTGTGAATCTGAAGCATCACAAAATCTCTGAACATGCTGCTGAGACCAACAACAATTCCTCAACAACCAATTCCAAAGCTCTGAAGCTCCAAAAGTTTTCCCGAAAATTTCCTCTGAAATTGCACGTTGTGTAGCAGAAAGTGTCGAGCGAGTACGATTCACACCATCAAGTGTAAACGTTATAGTATGTTTCCGAGGCGATGTCGATAATGTACGCTCAATCTCGAATGGAAGTTTATCTGTTGTACCGGTTAGGCGGATACAGGCAGGACCACAACCATTATGAAGAACAGTACCACCACTCTCAAAAGACATCTGATTTCGACCATCAATAAGACCCGTCAATACCCATAATAGAGCACCTGCAGATACCATAGACTTCCCAGCTCCATTGGACCCAGAAGAACCAGTCATTTCGCCCGAAATCAATGTAAACCCCTGTCCACACAAAGGCACATTTACAGGACCGACAAACGGACCAAATCCAGATATAGACATTCTTACAGGCACTACGGATTTTAAAGAAGTGCAAACATCCGAGGGGCGCATCGTTTTTAAATGATCTTTAAGGATAGACCAAGCTTCGGAATTGGTATCTATTTCCTGTAACTTGGCATATTCATCTAACAACTGACTCTCTGACAAAGACGCTGGTTCTTTAATTCGGGTACAGATATCCTTTATCACTCTTTTGACTTCAATATTTGTACCAGTTGTCCGTAAGGCGCGGACCAACTCTATTGGAGGTTCGCCCGTCACAGAAACGCGGTCATTGGGCTTTAGTTCCTTTGAACGCCGGACAAGTTCTTCCGGAGTCCACTTATATTGCTTTGGACCAATATCTATTCCAATTTTTTCAGAAATATTCCCTACAGAATCTAAGACAATGAGTGCCTTTTTGTCTTCTGCTTCTGAAAGAGTTAATTGGTATGGAGAACCCAAATAGACAATATCCTTGAACTTTTGTGGTGTATGGTAATGGCCAGTGTAGACCGGTTTGCCTTCTGGAAATATATCTGCAGATAACCCCTCAGTAGAGATACGTTTCGCATTTAATTTAAAACCAATGATATCAAAGTGGCCAAATATAACATCGACTCCAGATGAATATTGGTCTATAATTCGCTTACAAACGACGGGATCACGCCGCCAAGGGATCCAAAGACGATTATCAAGGACAGTGGGTACGTCGAGGACAGTAATGTGCTTAGAAGCATATTTAAAAGGAGTTAGCCCGTGTTCTGTTTCAGAAGCATCGAAATAGTCGTGGTTGCCCGGTATCATGATCATTGGGACATGCCATTCATCCGCAAAAAAACGCAAAAGTTCATTTAGGATATCTACCGGCAACGTACCTTTGTTATAGACATGATCAAAGAAATCACCAAGGAATCCGACGGGGACGTTACGGGATATAGCTTCGGTATGAACACGTCTCAAAACTTTCATAGACGTCTCAAATGTTTTAGGACTCAAATGTAAATCACTAAATAACAACATTTTTCATATGGTTTCTAATATTTATACATAAAAAATTCACATATTCCTTACGAGTCTTTTATTTTACATGCTATTCTCAACTGACTTCGATAATCTTTGAAAGGATTCTGATTCTTTCATATCTGTGATTAACTCCTCCAAAGATTTGTCTGCTATTTCTTCAAACTCTAACACTTCTTCCCTTGACAAACGCCGGTATAATGTGCCCCCCCTTTTGTAAACATAATACTCCCAAAAAGAAGTAAGCAAAACCACATCTAACGGGCCAATTTTCCATGCCTGTGTATATTTATATTTACCCCGAATATCTTTCTTATTTAGCCAGTAATTCTTTCTGTTCTCTTTCGGAATCTCATATGCCTCGAAAATACAGGATTTGAACAAATCTTTTGAGCGGACACGTAAGGGTTCGCGCATAATCCCATAAACCCTTTCATTGTGTTCGTAATTTGTTTTTTCTGACTCGTATTGTGTGTCCGTCCCTCGAAAACTTTCACGAGGTGGAAACCCCAACGGAAATCTAAAATCCTGTTGTTCCTTCGCGTATTCTGTCGCCATCATAAATTCTTTCCAGTTTGATTCAAACGCCATCAAAAGGCCATTACTCGTATCGTACATCTCATCCAATTCCTCGAGGCTAGGTAGAAATATTGCGTCACCCACAGATATCAGTTGCCAGACTCTGGTTTTGACGTAAATGCTCTCGGATAAATTGTCTATAAGCTCCATACATTGCTTAAATGTATGGAGGCCAGCACGCAATTCGTAGAGAATAACATCTATACCAGCTAATGTATCAATGTCCGCGCGTCGCGCTGTAGCGTCTTCCCGTTCTATAGCTCTAACCTCCGCCGCTAGAGTTTCGAAAGCAGATATTAATCGTGGTAATCGTTTACTCTTATTAGATGTTGGCATCACTCTAGGACCGGGCGCTTCTCCGTCAAAAAACGCAGCGAATCCAGCACGCCTCGTGCCGCCCCATCTTGGTAAAACATATATTGACGTGATTGAGTCGCGAATTGACTTGTATTTTTTTCTGCCCTTTTTTCTTTTCAAAGGTAACAACTCCTCAAATAATTCAGGCAAATGTACCCAACCTCGGCCAGGCAGTCGCACGTGTGTAATTTTCTGTTTTTCAAGGTCAATTGTTATAAATTCTTCCGCGAGGAGGTCTGCAATAGCGCCAGGATTGTCGAACATTTTGATAGTTGACGGACGCGCATTCGGGCCCAGACGCTCTGTCCCAAGAACTTCCCAGAATGAAGGCAAACGATAAGAATCATAGATATGCTTTTTAAAAAGGAGAGTTGTATACAACTTATTGTACTTTGCGCTAACCGGCAAAGTATTCCAATGGCTATTACTTCCATGAACGCTAGTATCGTCTGCTATATTCCGTACAGGTATGAAGTGATCACCCACTCCACCCCTGTCCTTCAAAGTTAAGAAGCATGTCGTTTTATGTAGTTTGCCATTGGGTTTTAGCCTCGTTGTAAAACCGAAAAATATTTGATCCTGCATTATGTCGTCCTCTGCTTCCCAGATTTTTTCATCATGACAATCCAAACTCGTCATCATCCACTTTATCATCTCATATTTCAAGGTGCCGGCTCTACCTCTTATGTTGCTGTCGGAGACGTCTGCAATGCATTGTGCGATATATTGATGCACAGACATTCATAATAAAAGCATCATAAAGTTTATACTCCTAAAAATTAATAAAGAGATATTACCAAAAAAATTATCGTTTATTTTCTTCGGCGGTTTCAGCTTTATGGCAAAGACAATGTAACAACCTACACTTGGCACGCTCGATAGGCCACTGCGACTGAAAATACTCCTCGGTTTTGTAGACGAGCTGAGAGATGCGACTGGTCCATGTGGCGCGATCCTTGTGCGCCCAGTCGAACGCACAAACGTTTTCCGGCGTGACTTTGCGGCCACAACCACACTCACAGGCACCCACTCGAAGTTTTTCGTCGTTGACGATCTTTTGCCGGCGTATGAAGCGCGGCTGTGTTGTGGCGCCTCTCTCTTTTTTGGACTTAATGCGGTGGCACGACCGGCACAAAGGCTGGCACTTGGCCAGTTCCCTTTTCAGGGCTTCGGGGCCACCGTGACACGCCCACCATGCATAGTCACTGCAGCACCAGACTTTTTTCCCCAAGTAGTGGTCGGCTTCGATCGCGTCGGAGCAGCCGCAATGGGCGCACGTCTTGTCCTTTTTCCAGTCGAGCCAGACTTGCCGGCACTGGCCCTTCAAAGTCTCTGGATTCGTATCAGAGCGATACGCAATGTCCCGACAGTCTTGACACCAGGCCGTGGGCTCTGTGCGGCGGGCGTACCTCGATATAAACTGATCTTCGGGCTTGGACCGCAAGCACTGTTTACACAGTCTATGCCCGTCCGGGACGGTTTGTTCGGCGGCCAAGCGTTTGCGCTTTCTCTTAAATTTTCGGCTAATGGTCCGGCAGGTTGGACATTGCTTGTATTTGGTCGTGTGCATGCGCTTGCAAGTTTTCTTACTGCATTTCTTGGATGCCATTGCGTATAGTTCCGTTATTCTATAGTCTATAATTATAATTACAAAAAAATCACATATAATTAACTTATATTATTAAATCTATTTCTTACGCTTTTTTGACGCTCTCGCAACTTTCTTGTACATGAAAGCGTCCAAAGTGCTCTTTTCGAAGGCGGCTCCATGGACGAAACGTGGCTCATTCCACTGATTACGGCCAAAACCCCAATCGTAGCCACCAGCTTTCTCAGACATAAAATATATATCTCCGTGGTTCACCGTCAAAGTCGCGGCCAATCTCTGCTTAATGGCAGCGTCTTCTTCCGGAAAACGACATTGGTAGACAAGCTGAGTCGATTTTCCCAAGCAAAGGCAAATGATGATCTTACGCTCCTGGTCACCGTGGTAGTTTATATTTGACTTTGGTCCATAATATTGATTGCCTTCTGCATTCAATCCAACGGTTTTGGGCGACAATGTGCCCAACTCTTCTCGAATCATATATAACAAAGGTAGTTCACCAAATGCTTTCACGGTTGAAGTGCAATCGCCTTCACGGATCGTTTGAAAGTATTTCACTGGCTCTGGTGGCGTAAATGCCTGGGCATAAGGCGCCCACTCTTTTTTACGGGCAGGATTGACCTGCTCGCCATTCATAGGATTGATAAATGGTTTCATAGTTCTCGGATCGACCAAGTTATAAGAAGATACCAACTCCTGATATGCCGCCATCTTTGCCTCAAAATCCGGATCGTTAATGTCTGGAACAACCGCCCCGATACTTGGAAAGCCTTGCTGCTGCCCAACGTCGCCAAATTCGATGTTATAACGCGCGTTCTTCTTCAGCATCTTATGCTGGCGAACATTTTCATACATGCGATCATAAGGGAAAGAACACTGTTCCTCAAATAAACGATTCGCACCATTTTCAATTCCACGTTGACCAAGGATAAAGTCAGCGCCATTTCGCCAAATAAGCACAGAAGCTTCCAAATCGACCACAGAACGTTCTCCTTCGTGCCCTTTAACCGTTGAAGTCCATTTCCCGGACACGGGAGGTTTCCAACCACATGTAGAAAGAGGAACAATCTCAGCTTCGCCCCCGGCCATATTAATTCCGGTGGCAATTGTTTCAAACTCTGCCGGCGAAAGACCTTCTGGTGCCATTTTCCCTGAGGCGTCCTGACCAACGCCACCCGCATGGACCGTAGCCTCACAAAACGTTACTGCGAACCGTTCTGAAGCCATTCTGGCCTCCATTGGGGTCATGGCTGGACGTTTTGCGGCGGTCGAGTCTTTATGGGCAAATGTTTTGAGCATGATTGTCTGATGAAGATTCTTTTATATATTTTAGAATGTCCCTAGGCCTAAAGTTTTAGAGATAATCCTGAAAATATTTGAAAAAAATTCCCTGAATCCTAAAAGTTTAGAGTCTAAAACTTTAGGCCTAAAAGTTTAGACATTTGATCTCTACAAATTCAGAAATTCAAATCCTAAAAGTTTAGAGTCTAAAACTTTAGGCCTAAAAGTTTAGACATTTGATCTCTACAAATTCAGAAATTCAAATCCTAAAAGTTTAGAGTCTAAAACTTTAGGCCTAAAAGTTTAGACATTTGATCTCTACAAATTCAGAAATTCTTCAGAAAATCCTAAAAGTTTAGAGTCTAAAACTTTAGACATTGAATCTTGTTCACCAATGCTTCGACAACTAATCTTTGGTGACGTGGGACGTGCCGTCAATTCTTTTGTGGCCGGCCATCACCCTGATGCCATCGCATGGCAACGGCAATTTCGCATGTCACTCTATACTACGAGGTCTAATCGTGAGGCGCTTATGACAGAAATTAAAGGTCCTGTGTATCTGGTTTCATCCAAGCATTTCTGCCGCAAATATTCGCATGCTATACGCGCCCCACATATTGGCCGCGCAATAGGCATCACTCATGGTCTCAACGAACAGGATAAATCCCTATTGGCCAAAGGTGGTCTTCCCAAGCAGTGGTGGCCACGTTGTGTTATGGTCACACTTCTGAGATATCAACGTGGTTCTGCCTATTTGTTGAACAATTACCCGGACGAAGACCCTTTGCCATGGAATCCGTGTCGTAATGACTGTTGTGGACCAACAAAAATTTCTCGAAATTCTTCAGAAATTCCTAAAAGTTTAGACATTCCTAAAAGTTTAGACTCTAAAACTTTAGACATTTATAAAACCATGAACCCCAATATGAACCCAACTATTATGTCCACCCCTGACACGTACACCAATACAGGCCGCCGCTACCACAAAAACATGTTGTATAATGACCGCCGTCAAGAAAGACGCTATTTCAAGGAGTTTCGACGCGGAACTCGAAACCCTGCCCGTGCAAACCGCCATGTATACACCAATAAGGACATGCGTTTTTGGTAATAACATAAAAAAGTATAAAGAAACTATTTTTTATGGTACTGTTGGGTATTGTCATACTATTATTGGGCGTTATGAGCCTCTTTTTGATGATAGTCATCTGCTTTATACGATGCTGCCATCTGTCTCACTATACAGAGGACGAGCTGACAGTTGAGGAGCCAGTGGTTGTGATAGCCTAATATAATTAACATAAGTAATGAATAATTTTTTTTTTTAAAAGTGTATAATTTTATAGCGCAATAGTTTAAGATGCCTAGAATCCAGATAACTAAGGTTATTTTGACGAAGGGTGATAAATGGGCATTGATCGAGTATCGTACCGCCGAAGATAGTGGCAAAGTTGGCGGTACATTCGGTTGTTTAGCCGATACGCTTGTCCCTGGTCAATATTTTAAGGGAAGTATCAAACGAGATCGTCAAGGCCGTGGTAAATTTGTTGGCGTTCCTATTTCTAGAGAAGACAATTCTCTTAAACATGCATTGAAGAAGGCTGGCATAAATTGGACAGATAGAGCAGCTTTGTTTGCAAAGTACAAATCATCTAAGATGCTTTTTTCTGCCTTGGAAAATAAGAAATCTCGTGAGTTAATGTCTATTCAAAAGATAGGGCGTAAGAAATTGGAGAGAATCTATGGGGCTTACGATATGATTTCTAATGAGTTGTCGATGTCCAAAATTATAGCCCAAACATTGCCAAGTTTGAATGCTTATTTGAATAAAAATCAAGTGACTGCGATTCTCGATTGGTTTGATCACAAGATGGAAAAGTTTGTTGAATTTGTTATACATGATCCTTGGCGCATCATGTATAACAATGAATTTGACTCTTTTACCTATGAAGATTTCAAAAGAGATATGTTTCTAAAGGCCACAACCTCAAAAAGTCGAGAAAAGATGTGTGCTTGCGCTATGAAAGATTTGAAATTGACCATTGACGATCCTAGAGGTAGTCGTGTATTGGCTATTCATACACTTCGCCAGTTTATGAAGAAGTCTGGTTCTTATTGGATGCCTCTAAATAAGTTTTTATTTAGTAGGGGGGTTTCAGAAATCGATCCTACTTGGCCATGTGTTGTTCGAGATGGGCACGTGGCTCTTATTCGATTCGCCGAAGTAGAATGTTATATTGAAAAGACTTTTGCAAGTATATGCGCGGACTATCGGCCCTGCAATTGGACCCCTCCTGATGAAACATCCAACTTGGACAAAACTCAGCGCGCCGCTGTCACAAGGGCTTGCGAAGAACCTCTTTTCATTCTAAATGGAGGTGCTGGCACTGGAAAGACTACCGTTTCTGCTCAAATCGTCCGGAGTTTAGGGCGTGAAAAGGTTTTATGTGCAGCTCCTACAGGTAAAGCAGCTCAAAGATTGTCGCAAGTAACTGGCATAGAAGCGTATACAGTACATCGTTTGGTTTATATGAGCGAGGACCGTTGTCTGGAACTCCCACGTATACTTTTATTGGATGAGCAATCTATGCAAGAACCAGAAATATTGGCGAAACTTTTTTTCAGAAAGTCTTTTACTAAGATTATATTCGTCGGGGACATAGCACAATTAACGTCAGTTGGTCCCGGTCAGTTCTTCAAGGACATTTGTGGTGCCGACATTCCAACGATTGAATTGAAACAGATCTATAGATCTTCCGATACATCATATATTGCGAGCAATGGTCAAAAAATTAGAATTGGGGATACGCGCTTAGATTATTCTGAGGATTCGTTTGTAGTGCGTCCTTATAATAATATTGAAGAGATTGTTGAAATGGCCCGCGATATTTACAATCGTACACGCAATATGCCTATGGTTTTATGCAATACAAACAACGAAGTAGCTCAACTTAACAAGCCGTTAAGAGAGATTTGTAACCCGTTGAACTCTATGCCAGATTCTGGCCCTGTGAATATGGATTATTCTGGCGGTGAATGGCGGTATGACAAATGGCGATTCATGATTGGTGATTCTGTCATCAATATTCAAAATCAATATTCGCCAATCGAAGAAAATGGAGAAAAGGTGGCGGTCGAATTGAAAGTGGCGAATGGTGAAATAGGCATTGTTAGACAAGTGGGAAAAAACCATGTAGTAGTTGAATTTGATCACGTTTGGACTTATGATTTGAAAGAAGAGCCTGCCCTGCGCCCAGCGTACGCATTGACTGTCAATAAATCACAAGGATCGGAATATCCCATTGTTATTGTTAAATCTTCAACATCTTGGGGGGATAAGCGAGAGCGTTTTTACACTGCCATTACCCGCGCCAAGGAGAAATGCATTGTTTATGAGGTTGGATCTGCAAATTCGGATTGTATAAGGGCAAAACCGGCCTATAGAAAAACATTTTTACTAAAAAATTAAAATATTTCATCTGAATCTGATATATCTGACTCTAATTCATCGGATATGTTTCCGAAATCTTCTTCTTCATCTCTTATCCTTCCCATTTCATATTCTTTGCCGTCTAGAACTTTTATTTCTGGTCTAAAGAAATACCACGCGCCTAAAGAAATTAAATGTGTAGCACAACATATTCCAAAAACCACTTGTAGCGACATGAATCTTTTGTTTATGAGTACAAGAACTACAAAAAGATTGAGAGGTATCCTGTATATGTTCATGATAGTTGTTCTATGCTCGTCGGGCACGTACTTGCTCCTTAACGAACCATAAGTTGGAAACATAATCCCACAAGCAAGTTCGAATGCCATAAACGATGAAAAGACCCAGGTTGTGTTGCCCATTGAAATGACTGTCACCCCGCAAGAGATAGCGGAAATTCCAAAAATAACATAGGGAAGAAATTCTACTTGCGCTGAAAAACATTTAAAAATGGTAGTTCCAATGCATACCATTGCCATAAATGTACTAAACACAATACCATGTGGTATGGCACCGGAATTGGCAAGGGCTGGCGTCCATAAAAATACAAATGTATACATTGCGCCGAGGAAGAGTGACTGTGTACCCCCTAATACCCATAGATTTATTCCAAGCACAGCTCGAACATCTTTAAAGCTTAATGTAGACGTTTCACTCTCGGAGCCCTTGTTTTCTGTCCAAAATCTTAAACAAATGAGGAATCCGGTAGTTAATGGACAAAGAGCGGCCACAAATGGTGCAATGTATCCATAGTGTTGTGCGGCTATTTGTGCGATAATACCTGCGAGTATGGCCGTAGCTGAATTTAATATAGTAGTCTTTGATAGGGTATCGTCTAAGAGTTCTTGTGAATATTTTCTTTTTTGGTGTTCTGACACCATCCAACTTTCAAAGGTTGTAGTTAGTAAAGAAGTCCCAATACCTCCAAGGACACGCCCCAAAAGCAACATGTCGTAGTCTTGGAATGGCTTGCACAGCGCGGAGGCTATATATATGATAAAATAAGCGAGTGCCATGCGTTTTCTACCAAAACTGTCCGCGAGTCCGCCAACAAACGGTCCGGAAATTCCGGATGAGGCAAATCCTACAATGAATAAGAATGCAATTTTTTCCTCTGAAAGGCCGTATGATTGATAAAGAGCGTAAACATAGGGACCTTTAAGCCAATCTGCAAAATATGCCAATCCGTATACGACTAAATAATGCGTTTGGAATGCGTTCTCCTCGGGTTTCCATGTTTTCGTTGCTTTTCTTTGCCAATAAGTAGTTATTAATGCTATGGTCAACGTTACAAAAAAAGCAACTGTAAATTGTTCCATAGATAGCGGTTACAACTTGAACTAAATACTGAAAATCTAACCAAAAAAATGCATTTTCGTCATTCACAATAGACTATAAATGTATTTGTATAACATCTAATATGAATAGTACGTATCCAATTGTTTTCATGGCTGCATTGATTATTTATTTTTTATTAACGTCCATTCATACTGATCACGAGGGCCAAGAAATAAAAGAAATATGGCATGGGCATGTGATTTGGGAAAACAGTTCGGAAGTAAGTCCTTATAATCAGGGAGTTGCTTCGGAATTAAGTCCTTATAATCAGGGAGTTGCTTCAGAACAAGATACTAAAACCAATTTGAGGTCTACTTCTAAGGAACCATTTACTGTGTATGAACCTGAAAATAGACCGGCTATTGATTTCGATAAAGATATTGAAGAAATCAGAAAACAAAAACCAAAAGAAGTTTCCAATTTACAACCAAAAATAAATCATAGTTATGATAAGATCCATAAATTTTTGCATAATGTGGACCGCGCTGCATGCAAAAAATGGAAGGTTTTAATCGGTGAAAATTCAAAGGAGCCAGACGTGCATATATGTTTGGACAATATATCACCGCCATGTGTAGTCTATTCGTTCGGAATTGCAAACAACTGGATATTTGACGACTATATGATATCAAAAGGATGCCATGTATATTCATTTGATCCTTCTATGAATGTTGGAAAACACAAGAGACACAAAAATCATCTTTTCGAACCAATAGGCATAGGCATAAAATCTGGTGTACACGAAGGACGCTCTACATTATATGGCGACAAAACAAATTACGATGTATTAACACTTGCGGATATGATGAAGCGATATAACAATGACCATGTGGACATCATCCGCATGGATACAGAATATGCAGAGTGGGATGTTCTTCAACAATGGTTCAAACAAGGTATGTTTTCTAAAATTGACCAATTATTATTAGAAATTCATATGTGGCCCAGAACCGATAGGACCAATCATGGTCAGGTGCACTCCGAAATATTACATTCAATACCAATGACATTGTTTCACGAAGCTCGCAACAAATGGAATAATAAACGTTTAGCTGGGGATATGACCAGTGTGTATGAAGTTGGGTTTATAACGAAGTCCCAATCTTTGGAAAATAAGAAATCTAGCGATCCCGTCAAAAAATTCCAAGATCGTGCGTCCTATAATTTTAATGATCTCATTTCGGGTTACGCGATAAATTCAATAAAATCATTAAGTACATCTACCTGGTTATGTGATGAAATTTTATGTGAATATTATCGAAATTGGCGACAAAAATGGAATCCGAAATTGGAAAATTACACATTTGATAAATACTTGCTTCACCGGGTTATTGAAAACCATATCGATAAATATGCTTATGAATTGCCAAGTGCGGATGACATCGTTATGCATATTCGGTTAGGTGATGTTTCGAGGACGGCATGTTTTGATTATCCGCACGAGTGTAGAATAAACAGCGGCAAATTACCCTATCAATTTACAGGAAATTGTTACGAAGACGTACTTCAAAGATTGCCTAAATCATTGACCCGTATTGTTCTGGTAAGTTCGAATAAATGGAATCCATCAGACAGACGAGAATCAGATTCGTATAAAATAAAATTAATACGTTTGCTCGAAGAGAAAGGTTACGAAGTCATAGATAGATCGAATCAGTACATGGACAGTGATATAGCATTTGTGTCACATGCAAAGTATTTGATTGGTGGTGGTGGGGGTTTTGCTCACACGTTGAAAGAACAGGCAAAATTGAACGGTGCAAAACAGGTATGGAACGCTTGGCACCCGTGGGTTCAAGGACAAAAATGTGTATGGGTCGATGATTCAGTTGAACCAAAAAAAATTGATATTTTTCATGTGAATCATGAAAAGGCAATATGGAGAATGCGTTTTGAAGAACATTGGGATTTTGTCGATGAATTTCATATTTTTGAAAGTTCAGTATCGCACCAAGGCAACCCCAAAAGATTGTATTTCAAAGAAAGCAGAAACGAATTTAAACAATATGCCTCTAAAATTGTATATCATGAAATTAACTCAGATTTCAATAGCGATGCATGCAAAAAAAAAGGGAATTGGGAATGTGAAACTCATGATAGAATAGAAATCGCAAAAACAATGAACGGTATTCTTCGCGATGATGATATCGTCATTTTCTCGGATGTTGACGAGTTTGTTTTTGAAGATGTATTGGCCAAACTGGGAAAACAACCTTCTTTATTGCCGACCAGAATAAGAACGCCTGTGTATAAATATTCGTTGCATTGGAAACAACAGAAATCAGACAATTGGAAATCGTGCATAGTAGCGCGCGGCGCATACGTTAAAAAATATAATGAATGGAATTCTCTTCGTCGTAAAAATGATATCGCGGCCATCATTGAACACGGGGGTTTACACTTGAGTACCTTTGGTTCAATAGATGAAATTGTCACAAAAAGTTTACATTCGCGAACGAAACGTATTTTGGATAGAGATGATGTTGTTAAGCGTGTAAACAACGGTATTTCTTTATGGGACATTAATAATCATTTCGTGTACGAAGAAAATGTCCCTATTTTGCCCAAATTGGCAAAGTCAGACCCCGGATATTTTGAAGAACACTTTATGCGCTATGGTAAGACTAAAAAAAAACCCGCCGTTAAAACAAGAGAAGTCAAACCTTTAGAAACACAAATAGACGTGCATGCACAAAACACAGTCCGCGCATGCGCCCTACTCTTTTTTGGCCTTGCTAAACATTTCAACGATATTGTTTACCCGTCGATTCAAAAGTATATCCTGAACACCAATCCAGATTGCGACATCTACGCACACACGTACGATATCAAAGAAATAACGAATCCGCGCAACAAAGAAGATCATACGCCTGTGAATCCGTTGGAAGTGTACTCAATGACCAATAACGTTGTCATCGATACTTTAGAATCGGTTTCCAAGGCCATAGATTTTGACTATTATCATAAACATTACAAACAAACCAATGGCGTTTTCCCTTATTCTATGGACAATTCTCTGAAACAGTGGTTCTCTATACAACGGGTTTGGGAGTCGATGCCGTCAAAATACAAGCGTGTTGGGTTATTTCGTTTGGACGTTTTATATACAGAACCCATTGATATTCAAAATGGAGATGCTGTTATCCCCGATTTCCATCATTGGGGTGGTATTAACGACCGCGCTTTCTATGGTCTCTATAAATGGGCAAAACAATGGGCGACAGCCCGTTTTAAAAAGTTGGCTATTCGCAGCAAACAAGAGAATATATACGACATGCACGCGGAAACGTTTGTTAAATATTTGATGCGTGATGTCCCCATTGAGTTGAAGCCCATGTGCTTTAAACGAGTGCGTGCTACGGGTGAAATCAAGAATGATTGCAAACCTTCAGTACCGAAGACGAATGTCGAAACGAAATATATCGACAAATCTAACATCTTAATGCGAACAAGTAGTAGCCTAGAATCTTTAGCAGGGGCATCCGGTTCCGACAAAGCACGCGTCGGCAATGGACGCGGATATCACGGCTACACTAGATACTACGAACGCATATTCAAAGCTATCAGGAAAAGTTCCGTACGTCTATTAGAAATTGGGGTTGAAAAGGGACGTTCCATGAAAATGTGGCAACAATACTTTTCAGAAGCTGAACATGTCTACGGTATTGGCTATGGCAATTTTCAGGAGACACCCTCCCAAGAGTGTGATTCGAATGCGGCAACCAGAGTGAATTCGAAAACGGGTTGCACTATTTACAAGGGTGACCAGAGTGACGTCAAATTCTTAAATCATTTTATCAAAAAAACCGGAGGCAATTTCGATGTGATCATTGACGACGGGTCACATGTACCAAAACATCAGCTCGTTTCCTTTGAGACACTGTGGCCAGCGGTGAAACCGGGCGGGATGTACATTGTTGAAGACATTGAAACGAATTGGTGGAAACCGACAACCAACATTTATGGCTATAGTTTACAGAATCAGCCAAACGTCGTGGAAATATGGAAGGGTTTAGTTGAATCAGTCAATCGCGAGTTCACAAACGGCCACAGCAAACTAACGGACGAAAAGCCTGGGATTTATGGAAATGTGGTGTCTATCGAGTTTGGCCAGAACATTATCATCTTTCACAAAGCTTTGAAGGGCGAAGAGACCATGTTGTCCAAAAAATACCGGTTTCAAGGGAATTTGCCACGTAGACGTCTGGCTGCACAGATATCGCTAGAATCTTTAGCAGGGGCATCCGGTTCCGACAAAGCACGCGTCGGCAATGGACGCGGATATCACGGCTACACTAGATACTACGAACGCATATTCAAAGCTATCAGGAAAAGTTCCGTACGTCTATTAGAAATTGGGGTTGAAAAGGGACGTTCCATGAAAATGTGGCAACAATACTTTTCAGAAGCTGAACATGTCTACGGTATTGGCTATGGCAATTTTCAGGAGACACCCTCCCAAGAGTGTGATTCGAATGCGGCAACCAGAGTGAATTCGAAAACGGGTTGCACTATTTACAAGGGTGACCAGAGTGACGTCAAATTCTTAAATCATTTTATCAAAAAAACCGGAGGCAATTTTGACGTTATCATTGACGACGGGTCACATGTGCCAAGCCATCAACTCGTTTCCTTCGAGACATTGTGGCCAGCAGTCAAACCGGGAGGGATATACATTGTAGAAGACATTGAAACGAATTGGTGGAAACCGTCGGCCAAAGTTTATGGCTACAGTTTACAGAATCAGCCAAACGTCGTGGAAATATGGAAGGGTTTAGTTGAATCAGTCAATCGCGAGTTCACAAACGGTCACAGCAAACTGACGGACGAAAAGCCTGACATTTATGGAAATGTGGTGTCTGTCGAGTTTGGCCAGAACATTATCATCTTTCACAAAGCTTTGAAGGGCGAAGAGACCATGTTGTCCAAAAAATATCGTTATTCAAAACGTTTGCCTAATCAGAACAATGGTATTGATAAAACAACCACAATATTTGCTCCTAAATCGCGTTTTGGCAATGGTAAAGAGCGAGGCCTAACAAATCAACTCTGGCAATTCTTGGTTTTCTGTAAACAAGTTCCGGGTGAATTTATTTCACTTGAAAGTATTCGATTTAGGGGTTGGAATGAAGAAAATCTACAATTCGATGAAATTTGGGATGTGGAACATTGGAATAAAAATAAACCAGTGTCATTTCCGCAAATTGTAAATAAAAAGGCCACGCAATCGTTCAAACTTAGTCGTATGATGTCATCGTCTGCATATCGCGACTGGCGAGGACAAGAACCATTTAGTTATTCAAATTTGGAGTTATATAGAAGTTTTCTTTCCGCTTTGCAACTTAAAGCCAAGTTTAAATCATCCGTTGACAACTGGAAATCTCAACAACAAGGCCCATATGGTTGTATTCATGCTAGAGTCGAGAAAGATATGGGTATAAGTAATAAGCATATGGCAAGTCGAATTAAATTAAAGCCTCTATGGTCAATAATGAATGATTCGCCTCTTTTAACTAAGCGTGTTGGATTGATGAAAATGGTGGCGGTACTTAACCAAAATGATTTAGAAAACGACGATTTAGAATTCATCTCACATAATAAAGACCCATGGGGTCGCCCATTACTCTCAACTCAGTCGTTACATGTCAACGATGTTTTTATAAATAGCGCAATAGATCAATATGCATGTCAACAGGGAGAGCTTTTTGTCGGTTGTCAATTTTCCAGTTTCTCATATCAAGTGGGCCATTTAATGGATTTTAGAAATAATCCGGTGTTTATGTATGGTAGAAGTGCAATTATAACACAAATATCTCAAATGTCAGATTGGAAATGTTTGGACGACAATAGTTGTCTGAATGAAACCCCAATCAATTTAAATGGTTTGATTCCAAGTGTATGTCTACCCATTGTTACAACTGAAATGGGGATTCTCATTCGCAAAAATAAGAATAGGAGATCGGATATTGTAATTCCACCCATTGAATCTTCAAATAAATGTTTAATAATGCCAAAACTCTCCAAAAACATGTTGGAGTTATACGACAATGTTTTGGGAGTTCGAATGGCTGACGCCCCTGAAGGAATAATTTATGGAGACCTACATTTACACAAGAATGAATATACAATGGTAGGCGTTCAAAGACTCAATAATTTTGTGGCTGCAATAGATGAAGTCAATAAAAAAAATATACCTGGTTCCATTGTTGAATTAGGCGTGTGGAGGGGCGGTTCCATGATGGTAGCATCCCAAATGAATAACGAAGCGGCTCAAATGTCTTTAAAAAAACGCGATTTATATTTATTTGACGCATTTGAGGACATACCCGGTTATGGCTCTAATTCTTTTATAAAGTATTTACAAGTTGATGAATCTTTTGTGAAAGATGGTTTTCTCAAATTTGGCGTAATGAACGAACACGTGCATTTCAGGAAAGGACTATTCCAAGACACTGTTCCGTCATGGAATAAAAATGACAAAATAGCCGTTTTGCGTGTCGATGGGAATTTTTACGATTCGTATCAGGATGTAATGTACTACATGTATGAAAATGTTCTTTTAGGCGGAATTGTGATTTTTGATGATGTTATGGCTGATCATTCGGGTGTTTTGCAATTTTGGAAAGATTTTAAGAAAGAACAAAAACTCGTTGAAGAATTTAATCGTATTGATAATGGAAGCGGATGGTTTCGTAAAATTAAAAATATTAAAATTGATTGGAAATACTTCAGGGCGCCTCAGGATGTGAACAGAAAAGGTTCCTGTCCATCACACATTCACCAATGTCATCCAAGCTGGTCAGCTTAAATCCAAAATAAATTATACAAAAAATCATTATAATTACTAAGTGTATTACTACAAAATGTCTATCCTCGTCACAGGCGGTTGCGGTTTTATCGGCTCTAATCTTGTCCACTATTTACTCTCGAAGGGTTCTAAAGTCATCAATTTAGATTGTATGTCCTACAACAGTCGAGCACCGGACGTTACTGACGAATCACAGTACGTCTTCATTCAAAAAAATTTGAGAGACGCCGATATCTTGAAAATTCTCATAGACCACAACATCCAGTACGTGTATCATCTCGCTGCACAAACACACGTGGACTTGTCTTTTCGAAATTCTGTTCATTTTTCCCAAGATAACGTCGTGGGTACCCACAACTTACTGGAAGCCGTCTGCAAATACGGCAAAATAAAACGCTTTGTCCATATGTCCACCGACGAAGTGTACGGACAAGTATTCGATAATGTTTCTGAAACGGCTATTATGAATCCGACAAACCCGTATGCTGCCACGAAATGTGGCGCGGAAATGCTCGTTCGGGCGTACGGTCATTCGTATGGCCTTGAATACGTGATTGCGCGCGGAAACAATGTGTATGGCCCTCGGCAGTATTCAGATAAATTGATTCCTATCTTTTTGGGCAAAATGTTCAAGGGAGAACCTTGCGAGATTCATGGCGACGGGAATGCCCAACGCCATTTTGTATTTGTGAGTGACGTCTGTGAAGCTCTCGAAACAATGATGTCTTCTGGAACCACAGGAGAAGTATACAACATTGCAAGTCCCGACGAATTCTCTGTAAATCAGGTTTTTGATATTCTTAAGACGGCCACCGGCTCAGGATCAGAAAAGATAAACGTCTCTGATAGACCTTTCAATGACCAACGATACCATATCGACTGCTCAAAACTCTTAGAACTCGGGTGGGCTCCCAGAGTGACTTGGAAAGACGGACTTACCGAGACCATCGCGTGGTATCGCGAGCACGGTGACACCTATTGGCACAGAAAGCCGCGATGGCTTATGTATGGTGCGCGCGGATGGATAGGACAAAAATATTGTTCGGTAGCTGCCGAACACGTGGAACTTATCCACGGGAAGGCACGTGCCAATTGTCCAGAAGCCGTTCGCGCAGAAATGGATGCCGTTGGTGCGGAGCACGTTGTGTGTATCATCGGACGTACACATGGCCCGGGATGTGGTACTATCGATTGGCTAGAACAACCGGGCCATTTGCGCTACAATGTACGCGACAATCTATTCGCGCCGTTCGTTCTGGCGACAGAGTGTCATCGTCGAGGTATTAAAATGACCTACATGGGCACGGGATGTATATTTAAATTCACCGACGAACAAAAAATATTTACCGAAGAAGCACTCCCCAACTTTTTCGGGTCTTCATACTCGATAGTCAAAGGATTTACAGATCAAATGATGAAATTGTATCCCGAAACAGTTTTAAATTGCCGTATTCGAATGCCAATTTCCTCTGACAAATCGCCGCGTAATTTCATTACCAAGATTACGACCTATGAAAAGATTTGCAGCATGCCGAATTCCATGACGGTTCTCGAAGAGATCCTACCCATCATGGTAGATATGGCATTGAACGGGCGCACCGGCACATATAATATGACAAATCCAGGTCTCATTTCTCACAATGAAATTCTAGAAATGTACCGCGAGATCGTAGACCCGGATTTCACATGGAAAAACTTTTCACAAGAAGAACAGCTCAAGATTTTAGCAGCAGATCGCTCTAACAACGAGCTTACAACGGACAAATTAAAGGCGCTGTATCCTGAATTACGTCCGATAAAACAAGCGGTCTCCCAAACTTTGACGAGCATGAATAAAAATTTTAAAAACTAAAAACTAAATTTATTTCAAACATTTTGAAACATCATCATCGTGTATAATTATATCACTAACTACTCTGCAACTTCCTTTATAAAAAGTGGTTCGAGGAATCCAAGCATCGTGACCCAAACGAATTATTTCTGAGAATTCTTTGGTTGCAAATTTCTCGGCATTTTGATGAATAGGATTATTAAACATGTTTTTATTCATCTGTGAAGCGCGTACGGCAAAAAAGTCGGTATGGACCATGTTACTAGTACAATACGAGGTTTTACACCCTGTATCTAAACAATCGTCAAAGATACCATGTATCTTAGGATTCTGCATTGTTCTTAATAGCCAATCGTCGGATTTAATAATGACGTCCGGATTTAAACGTATAACCCATTCATACCCATCATACCATTTGTATTTCATTAGTTTTTGCAATGCTAAATTAGCACCTTGCTGATATCCGGGATTCTTGTATTTTTTAATAATTGCAGTTGGAAAAATCTCATGTAACCATTGCGGAGTTTTAGTAGTAAAAATCATTATATCCGCATCTTTAATTATTTTTCGTTTCTTTAACAATTTAACCCAACATTCTTTCAAATATATCTGATGATATCGAGACATATGTGTTGTTATGAATATCAGGTTTTTTTTTATTGGTGGCTTTCGGAAAACAGTATGTTTTTGGACGAATTCATCATTTGGCACAGCTTTGAGAGTATAGTTAAAATTTGTCATGTTGTTGCCAGTTGGCCCCTGAGAAATAATAGGTCCCGACGTGCTGTAATTTTCACTTTCTCTATAGATTAGTTTCCCGTGGATGATATTAACAACATTTCGAATGTGACGGCGATGGGGAACGAGTAGTAAAATAAAAACAACCGCAAGTAGAGGGATATATATTTTAGGTAGCATTAAATATAAAATTAGAGAATATTTATACTAAATTTATTTCAAGATTTAACATCCAATTTCGTGTTCTCAAAGCTTGTTCTGACGCCTTTTCTTTCAAACAACGAGCTTACAACTCAAAAACTTCAATATTTGTATCCAAGTTTGCGGCCGATTCGGCAAGCGGTTAGAGAAACGTTGATAAATATGAAAAACTAATTAATTTCTATAATTTTACCAACACCTTTACTCTTAGACTCCCTAAACACAAAATGGTCACCCTTCAAGACAAACACAGGCACACTAAAACGCATCTTCACCTTGGCATAATCTCCAGAACGAATCACATCCTTATTCATTTCCACAATTTCCGCCGCTCTCTTGACAGTTCGACAATGAACAACGGGCTTGTATCCAACCTTAATCGTTGTCGCATGATGCAATATAAAAATTCGAGCCGTAATCTCTTGAACAGCCGCAATCTCCGGATCCGTTGTTAAGACCATCCCCTTTGAAATATGTTTACGTCTCAGGCCTTTACAATGCAGCGCACATGTCCCGTACTGGCCCGCTTCGATAACACCAGAATCAGTATCTTCCGTAAATATAGATTTAACACGAACCGGCCTAAAATCACCGCGTTTAAACGGACCAAGCCATGCCATTGTACTTGCAGGCATATTACCTTGAATACAGACGCCGCCAACAACAATACCAACGCCATGAACATGGAAAATGGACTCCAGCTGAATAGAACACGCCGCTTCATGGTCATAACAACGCCAAACAGGCAACTTGTCGAACAACCTGCCGAAAATATCAAAACCTTCCTCACTAACACATGACAAATTTATCATAGGGACTACAGCACGACTGACCGTTCCAGTTATAATTCCTTCAGATATATCCGTGTTAGTAACCCTGTAACACCGCCTTTGGTGCTTCTTAGCCATTTGCTTACATTTGTAGATGGTATCCTTCAGAATCTTTTTTGGCGTGAGATCTATTTTCGTGATGACGATGATAATAGGCAGATTCATGACGGCAGCACATTTGAAGTGTTCGCGCGTAATGGGTTGGACGCCACGATTCGCCGCCACTACAATAAAGACATAATCGCACATTAGGCCCGTTAGACCCGAGATCGTTGTCTTAAAGTACTTTTCATGACCAGGAAGGTCGCCGATGACGACGTGTCTCTCGCCGATCTTCCCCTCGCGAATGGTCACCGACGATGTGCGGCCAGATTCCTTTTCATGTTGATGTGTAAAAAGGGTGGCCCTCGCGGCGCCATTTCCGTCGTCTTTCTCACCAAACAGACAAGCTGTGAAAGTGGACTTGCCAGCATCCACATTGCCACCAGTGGCGATTCTAAGAGACATTTTTAGTAAGACAGAGTATAGAGACATATAAAAAACACATAAGATTAACCTTTATTTTATATATTTTATGTGTACAACAGTAGTTCTAGCTATTAAACACTCAAATTGTCCCTCTTTTATCTTCTAAAGCAGTCACATTCGCATGCAACAACATCAAAGCCTCTTCTCTTTGAGCTTGTGCTTTGTCCACTTCAAATTGGGACGCGACGATGGTTTTATAAGCTTCAAACTGATCAGGTGAAACACCATACGAGTCCCGAGTCTGTTTTGCAAGGGCAGCAGCCCCCATCTCGGCCAACTCTTCATATTTTTTTTTCCAACTCTTTTTGCGAGCACGAGCCTCTGCGCACTCTCTTTTTGTACGATGCAACTCCTTTTCAAGGGAATCGTAATCAACATCCTTGGCAACCATTTCATCACGTTGGTCCGCGAGTTGCTCCTCCTGTAAATCAATTTTTTCACCATTCGCTTTGAGACTTGCCTCGAGGGCGGCATGGTTCGTTTTCAAGGTCTCAATCTCGCCGAATAAGGACGCAGATAACTTTTTGGACTCTTGCAAGTCCTCTTGGAGCGATTCATAACTTTTAGACCATTCCTTTATATTCGACTGGAGGAGTGCCACCTCAGCGAGTTTGGTCTTGTATGCCATTTGTACCTGATTAAGGCGTGTGGAGAGACTTTCAGCCAGCTCAGATTGCTCAGTGGCCGATTCTGCAAGCGATGAAGCATTGTAAAGTTTAGAAGCCCAGCTCCATTCAGCTGGGGAGGACTTGCGTTTTTTATTGATGGTATTCATGGTATTGGTTACTTGTATTTAGAATTGTCTAAAGAAATTTCTTTGTGTTGGTCTTTCTAAACTTTTAGGATTATACTTTCTAAACTTTTAGGATTATATTTTCTAAACTTTTAGACATTTTTTTTTACAGAAGAACAGCGCTGAATTTTGTACAATCAAAGTGGGCTTTGGGCATGTTGGGTTTATGTTTTATGTCTAGACTTTCTAAACTTTTAGGCCTAAACTTTTAGACTTTCTAAACTTTTAGACATCTGACGGGTCCCGTCTCAGAAACATAGTAACATACCATTAGACAAGCAATACATAAATAATTCATTATTTTCATCTATATAGAGACCCTATCATAAAATTAAATCATGCAAATCTTTGTAAAAACGCTCACAGGAAAGACCATCACACTCGATGTAGAGCCGTCCGACACAATTGAAAACGTCAAGACTAAAATCCAAGACAAGGAAGGTGAACGGTACGCCTAGAAAAGCGCTTTGCCATGGTTATAGAGGCTCTAGCCATGGGAAAACAATTGCGGTCCTCTTTTAATGCCCAAGCGCTAGTTTCGCAAGAAGCAAGACATACTGAGGCGGGAAACTCCTTAAGTCATAGCTACCCATTGTCCCTTGGAAACATTGGACAAGAACACGGTTAATGGCCGTACCCAATGGTAAAAACGCTATGAATTGGACAATCCGCCATCTTATCATCTACGTCCGCCATGGTAATGGATATGATGAGGACTCAACGACTGAACTTATGTCGGTTCCAAATGACAGTTTAACCAACTCGATGGGGCTTAAGATACAGTCTAATCCCTCGCTGAAAGGCAGGGTTTGATCAAATGATACCCCCTGATCAACAAAGGCTCGACTAATGGGCCCTGTTGGCGTTAAAAGCGCCAGCAAGTCTTGCTAATAACAAGGCAACGCCGCTCGAAGCGGGAACTTCCTTAGAGCTCAACCTACCACCTGTATTTGGAAACATCTACAAGGGACCAGTGCTAATGCCACTTCTCGGGTAACAACGGTTGGGATTGGATAATCCGCAGTGTGACCGCCTACGTACGTTATGATAAGTATATGGTGGCCCTTCAACGACTCGCACGGTGGCGCGGTGGAGAAGCCTAATCAGCTTTGATGAAATCGCAAGGTACAGTCTACTCCCTCGCTGAAAGGCAGGGTATTTAGCATTTTCGCAGG
>Ga0206131_10000364_pt1 | contig 65209 bp, 55 predicted proteins | sample Helgoland_Spring_FD_148636 | JGI IMG/M metagenome (GOLD analysis project Ga0206131, IMG submission 148636) | Pelagic subsurface seawater microbial communities from Kabeltonne, Helgoland, North Sea - Helgoland_Spring_Bloom_20160517_1 | ecosystem: Environmental > Aquatic > Marine > Epipelagic ... | reverse complement strand
AACCATCAACTCCATCAATACCATCAACTCCATTTGTTCCATCAGCACCATCATTACCTGCTACACCTTGTATTCCTTGAGCACCTGTTGCACCAACTGCACCATCATTACCATTAGCTCCATTAGTACCATTTAAACCATCAACTCCATCAATACCATCAACTCCATTTGTTCCATCAGCACCATCATTACCTGCTACACCTTGTATTCCTTGAGCACCTGTTGCACCAACTGCACCATCAATACCATCAACTCCATCATTTCCGTCAATACCATTTGTTCCATCAGCACCATCATTACCCGCAACTCCTTGTATTCCTTGAGCACCTGTTGCACCAACTGCACCATCAACTCCATCTATACCATCATTTCCATCTGCTCCATCATTACCTGCAGGACCTGTTAAACCAATAGGGCCTTGCGGTCCTACAGCACCTGTATCACCTGGTAATCCCTGTATACCCTGAACTCCTTGAGGCCCTGGTGTACTTGAACCTGAAGTCTCTGCATATATAGCATAAGGAACACTTCTTAGTTGAGTAGTACCCATTACAATATAACTTGTTCCACCACTTACATCAACTGATATTTTCATAAAATAACTATGGTTACCCCAATCGATATTAGAAAAAAGTCCTGTAGCAACAGTCCCTCCTCCAACTGCTAAATTTATAAGTCCAATATCATTTGTTGTTGCTGTATGTTCTTCAGCATAAACTACAGAACCATTAGCTACATCTTCTATTATTGACACCTGAACCCCAATACTTTGATTTTGGATTACTTGCCAGTTATTATCTCTAACTACTGTTTGATAACTAAAGGTCTGTGGTGCTTGAGCTAATAACATAACTGTTGCCACTAAACTTAAGACTAATGTGCTTAATATTTTTTTCATTTTATTTTGATTTGTTTATTTGATAAACAGATTGCTTATCTGCTATGTTTATATGTAAAAAGTAATTCCCCTGATTTAAAAAGCTAAAGTCTAATTGCTTTTGTTGTTCATTAATTAATTTATCCTTAATAACTAACTTTCCATTAATATCATAAACCAATACATCAGCATTTACAGTCTTTTCAAGCTCTACAATTAAAAAATTAGTAGTTGGATTAGGATAAACCTTTGTCTTAATACCTATATTAACTACATCTGTACTTACTTTTAAATCTCCTTGATGAAATCCTTGAGTTAGAATAGTATTATTACTAAATGTTTCAATAACTAATTCACCAACTGTCAAATCAGTTTTAGCAGTAAAATTACTAAAAGAAGCACCTGCACTTCCAATAACTGAAGGAGATAGGATTTGCCCAAACCCAATCATAGGCAAGCAAAGTAATATAAGTAGTAGTTTTTTCATCTTAGTTTATTGTTAATCTATTGTTTTAAAGTCTGTAAACTTAAGAATTATTTTTAGCATCCTGTTCTACAAGTTTTTTAAGTAAATCTCTTTGTTCTTCCATTATCTCCTTCATAGCATTTATCTTCCAATACCAACAGAAAAATTCTCTCATTAGTAGAAACATACCAATTCCAAGAGCTATAGTTGCAATTACCGTTCCGTTATCCATACCCATTTTTAAATATTTTAAGTTATTATACTACCATGATACAAAAAAACCCCAACTGTTAAGCTGAGGTTAATTGTAAGTGTTTACAAGCTATCTGAGCAGTTTTTTCATCTTAGTTTATTGTTAATCTATTGTTTTAAATCATCTATTTTCTGCTTAGCATTAAGAAATGACTCTTCTATTTCTGAAAGATTTTTAAGGAATACAGTATTACCAGAGCCATATTTTTCCAATACAATATACCAAGTTATCTTAGAGTCTGAAACATAATAACCTATCTGAAACCCATCATCAGTTACAAACTTATTTTCCAAATAATCAGCTACAACTAAAATGTCAATTTCAGAGTCAGTCTTTAGAACTGATATTGCTTTTATTACCTCCAATAAATCCTCATATGCAATAGATGCTTTTTTAGTGTCATATTTTCCTTCTTTAGAAATTTGGAAGAAATAAGCTACAGATTCACCTGCAATAATTTTTCTCACTTTAGTCTCTGCAACACCATACATACTTTTTAGGTTAGGTAATGAATAGTCTAAAAACTTAATAATTGAACCAGTTTGTGATGCAAATTGCTCCATTTTAGATGATTTCTTATTTTCTTCAGCTTTATTCTGTGAACAAACACTTAAAGAGATGAAGATTGCCATAATTAGGGGTAAGGATTTTTTCATAATTTAGTTATTTTAGTTAATATTATTAGTTTTATTCATTAAGGGCATCATAACCACTTAAGACATCAAGTATTCCTCTCCTTTCATTATAGGTAAGAGTTCTTGTTTTAGTGTATTTTCCTGAAAATCTCATTTTTGCATTTTTTGATTTAGCAAACTCCCTTAAGAAACTCTCTAAACTCTTATCAACACTAACATCAATCCACTCCCAAACACTTCCACCTGAATTATCAGTTTCCTTATCCTTATATTTATCAAATGATATTGTTTTACTATTTCCATCATAAGACAATATTGCATCATCAAAGAATATCCAATCATCACCTTTATAAGACATAGTTAGAATTAACCATTTACTACTACCTTTAACCCCCATATAAATTGATGTAAGATTAGTGTTAGAATAATGAGTAAAATATGGCTGTTTATACCAAGTTATTCCTGATACATCATCAAATTTTTTCTTTAATTTATTCAAAGACTTCAATCTCTCCTTTTTAGCTAATTCAACTTGCCTCTCTTCTTCCTTTCTCTTGACTTCAACTTCCCTAAGTAATTTTTCTTTTGCTGATTTTTCTTTTGCTATAATCTTATCATAGATTTTCTTTGCCTTTATGTACTCCTTACTTTCTGGATGCCTACTCTCTATCTCTCCAAACAAAAGTTTAACTTCTGAATTATCTTTTTTCTTATCTGCAATTTCAATTCTTGCAAATATTTTATCTGAACCATTTTCACATTCATCTAATTGTTCTGCTAATTCAGTTATTTGATTTTGCAATTCTGCTTCTTTTTCTTTATCGGAACAGGCATTAAACAATACAAACACCAGTAACAAACTCAATAATTTTAGTTTCATAATTTTAGTTTTTAATTATTTTTAAATTTTATTTCAAACTTATCTTCATTACCAATCTTTACAATTTCATCCCAATCAGCTTTTTTCATCTTCTCAATTTTACCATTTCGTTTAATTTTAACTATTAATTCATCAGGCAAAACTGTTCTCTTAATTCTCTCAATATTAATTATTTCTTCAGAAACCTCTTCAGATTTTTCTAATTCTTTTTTTGTTTTCTTATTTTTTAAATCTCTAACAAAAGTTATTACAAGTGCTTCTCTTTTCCACAAAAACAACATTCTATGCTGCTCTATCACTTGAAAGGACACATCCCACCCTTGCTCACCATACTTATTCATCACTTCCTCTATCTTACTTACTGGAAGCCTACTTGCACCAAACAACAATGTTCCTAATGCTCCCTCTTTAATCACCTCAACTCTAAATTCTTTTTTCATAATAATTATTTAATTAGCATCTTCTCCACACTTCCATCATTATATATGTAAAATAAGAGTTGATTCTTTTTTATTGTAGTTTCTCTTCCTAATATATCTCTAACCTCAACAAGAGTTCTTTCAAGAGGTTTTAACACCTCAGCAGAAGTTGAGTTGATACAATTAGAGGTATGAGTGTTAAGGTCGCTAAAATCATCTATAACACCTACAATCCATTGTGAAGAACTATTAGAACCATCTGATAAAGACCAATCTCCAATATTACCCCCACAAATATCAGGTTTTCTTATCATTGTATGGTCTTTGGTAGCATCAATAACACCATCTACTGCCCAAGAGGATATATTATCAGCACTATCTAAGACGCCTATAATATCAACTATTGTATTAAATGGAGTATGAAATAATCCTACAACATCATCACCATTGCTTAAAATATTAGTAGTTTGATTAGCAGCATTCAAAAGAATACTATCTGAATTGTTATGCACCAATAGATAGGTTTCATTTGGCATCAAAATAACTCCACTATCAAAAGGAATAGAAAATTCCCATTCCATACTATCACAACCATTCCAACAGAAATTATACCTATATTCATCTAAAGGAACATTCATAAATGTAGGATTATAGATTTCAATCCACTTATTATATGAACTACCTTCTCCATACTCAGAAAATATCAATGTACTCTGTGAGAATAATGAAAAGGGAATAAGTAATATAAGTAGTATTTTTTTCATCTTAGTTTATTGTTAATCTATTGTTTTAAAGTCCAAAGATATAATAATCAACCTCTTTGTCAATATATTTAGCAATATAAAAATTAGCTCCCTTGTCTCTTTCATAGACTTTATGGTCATTGATAAAGTTGTAACAAATAACAACCTAATGTTAATAATTATAAAACACTAAAGTCTTACTCATCAAATGTGTGCTTAAATTTACATATGGAAATTAATAAAGATGATGGTAGTATGAATGCTAGTGACTATAGTAAGTTTTTTGTATTTGCAACGCTTTCAGGTATAGCTATATATGTGTTTTATAAAGTAATGTTCTAACTTAAGAATTATTTCTTTACTATCCCCCAATTTGTCTTAGTATCACATATAAACTTAGAGACATACATACTTGCACTCTTTTCATAAGGCAAATGCATAACGTGGTCTCCTATAAGACTCTTAGACCTTAAATGAGAGTTTATATCTCCTACAATGTCTCCCTTTAATAAGAGATGGTTATGAGTGTTATAGTTGTAGTTAGTATACTCTGTTACCCAAAACATATTAAAAGGTTTATCTAAGGTCTTAAGATACTCTTCTAAGCCTTTCATTATTCTATAGTTCTGTTTCTCTTTAATGTCATATCTGTAGGTTATAGTAGAGAATATATCCCACTTAGTTTTACCTAACCAATTACCCATTGTTGTTACTATTTTTCTTTGTTGTTGTGTGTACATATCTTTTTTTTAAATTTTTTATACCCCCTATATCTTAATTTTGGGGATAACTATAAACTATTAGGCTGCATCGGTCTTATATTGTTATTGTTTTAAGATTTTTCGCGCCCCTTCCATCAATATATCTATATTTGAATTAACTTAATTAATCAATTATTTAAATTTATATTTTACTAATTAGGCATAGTAAGTATTAAAGGGGAAAACCCCTCAAATAAGTTTTTAAATACGTTTAAATAAAATTAATAAGTTAATGTTGAAGTTTCAAAATACTCTTGCAATTCATTATATTTATATCTAATCTGCTTACCTAAATAGAAATACTGGATTCCATTTTCTAGCTTCCCTTGCTTTCTTAAGTTGTGTAAGGTTCTTGTTGATACTTGATATTTCTCTGCTACTTGCTTTTCAGTTAAAAATATGTTTTTAGTTTCAGCCATTTTTTCTTTATTTTATTAATTTACGGCAAACATACTCAGCATACATCTTAATTCAATACAATGAAGTATTTGGTTATTGACATTGGTTTTAACAATTAGTTGAAAAATAATTTATTAACAGGTTCGTTGAGTAGGATTTATATGTGTAATCTTACTAGGCTGAGAAGATGATTATAAATATTCCTAAGTTAAATATCCTTCCCCTAATCCTTCCCCTTTAAATTTAAAAACCCCTGCAATCTTTTGGATTACAAGGGTTTAAGTTTTATAGTTGCGGTCTGGACGGGACTCGAACCCGCGACCCCATGCGTGACAGGCATGTATTCTAACCAGCTGAACTACCAGACCGTACTTTAAAAAGTGCTGCAAATATAAATTGTTTTTACAAACCTCAAAGCATTTTTTGCCTTTTAAGTAAATAAGAATTTAATACTTTATCAAAGCCCATATTTACATCTACTTCAACTAAATCTATTTTGTATTGCAAGCATTTTAATCTCAACTCCTTAAGGTAATTTTTTGCTTGTTTTTGGTATTCTTCTTTGTATTGATTTGGATTCAATTTTACCTCCTCTCTACTCTCAACATCAATAAATTTGTAAGGTTTATTGTCAAAATTAAGATCTAATTCTGTTTTTGTCTCTCCCAAATAGAACAAAACAACTTCATGCTTATTGTATTTTAAATGCTTGTAAGCCTCAAATTGTTTTTCTAAACTAGTATTTGAATTAATAAAATCAGTAAAAACCATAACTAATGATCGCTTATGCAATAACTCAGAAATTTGATGTAAAGCAGCATTAGATTCTGTCTGTTTTGAGTTTTTAAGTGCATCATCTTCCAATAAACTTTCTAGTTCATGATACAGTAATCTATTGTGTCTTTGTGTAGTTCGATTAGGTGTGTGCACATCTAACTTGTCAGAAAAAACACTAAGCCCTACAGCATCTCTTTGTCGCTTTAGCAAGTTCATCATCACTGCTGATGCATAAATAGCAAATAATAACTTGTTTGGCTTTTCTAAAGTAGGGGCTTCAAAATTGGGATAGTACATTGATGAAGATGCATCAATAACCAACTGACACCTTAAATTTGTTTCCTCCTCATATCGTTTTACAAAAAGTTTATCTGTTCTCCCAAATAACTTCCAATCAATATGCTTGATACTTTCTCCTGTATTATAAAGCCTATGCTCAGCAAATTCAACTGAAAAACCATGATACGGACTTTTATGCATTCCGGTAATAAACCCTTCCACTACTTGCTTTGCAAATAGTTCCATATTCCCAGATAGATTTATGTATTCTAGATTTTTCATTAAAATAAAAAAGGGCTATTAAAGCCCTTTCAATTTAAAATTTTAGTCTTACATATGAGATTCTAAAATCTCAACTAGCTTTGATTTTGGTTGATTACCAACTACTTTATCAACTACCTCTCCATTTTTAAATACTAATAAAGTTGGAATATTTCTTACGCCATAATTAACAGGAGTATCAGAGTTTTCATCAACATTTACTTTACCAATTACTGCTTTTCCATCCATCTCAGTATGCAATTCATCAATAACAGGAGCAATAGCTCTACAAGGACCACACCATGTTGCCCAAAAATCAACCAATACAGGTTTATCCGATTCTAATACTAGTTCTTTAAAGTTTGCGTCTGTGAATTCTAATGCCATTTTGTTTTGTTTTAATTTAGGTTACAAATCTATAAATTATTTTATGATTTTATCTTTACTTTCAACTGATTTAATTCTCCAATTCTTTCTAAAAACTCTCTATCCAGATTTACTTTCATTTTACGAGACAATAAGTCTACTTCATATTTATTAAGATGATCTACCACATTAAACACTAGGGAGTGTTTTCCTTTATGTTCAGAAACAATATGCACTACATCATTTACCAACTGTTCTGAAATATCTCCAATATCAACCCTTAACATTACATCTCTTACTTCCTTATCAATTAATTCAGGAAGTAAATCAATTGAAGATATTTTAAACTCTAAGTCATCATTATAGAAACGCTTTTTAACCTTACCACTAAGGTGCAATAACCACCCAGTTGTTAAGTAAGCCTTGAAGTTTATATAATCATCACTAAACAAATAAAAACTAAAGGAGCCTTGATAATCCTCAATATGCAACACTCCAAAAGGCTTACCCGTTTTTGTTTCTCTATGTTCTACATTAGTTACTACTCCTGCAAAACGCAAATCTTTCCCTTTAACTTTTGCCATATCATTAAGCATAGCAAAGTTTCCATTACAAAAATTAGCTATCTCAATCTTATAATCATCCAAAGGATGCCCAGAAATATAAATCCCAACTACATCTTTTTCTTTAGAAAGTAATTCCATAGTTGTCCATGGTGGAGTTTCAGTAGGAACAGGAGATTGAATAGAAGCTTCAGCACTTTCACCAAACATATCAAACTGATTTGAGTTTTCACTATCCTTTACTTTATTCCCAAACTTTATCATTTTTTCTAGGTAAGTCTGCCCGCTTTCTTCCTTAGCAAAATATTGTGAACGCCTCAATGAAAAAGAATCAAAACCACCTGCACATACCATACTCTCTAAAGTTCTTTTATTTGCTGAACGCAAATCTACACGCTTCATAAAATCATCAAAAGCTACATACCTTCCTTCTTTACGCTCATTTACAATTGCCTCAACAGCACCTTCCCCAACTCCTTTTACAGCACCCAATCCAAAGCGAATTTCACCTTTATCATTCACTGCAAACTTGTAAAAACTTTCATTTACATCAGGACCTAAAACAGGAACACCCATTCGCTTACATTCTTCCATAAAATAAGTAATATCCTTAATATCACGCATGTGATTGGTAAGTAATGATGCCATCAATTCAGATGGATAATGCGCCTTTAAATAAGCTGTTTGATACGCAATAAGAGCATAGCAAGTAGAGTGTGATTTATTAAACGCATAAGAGGCAAATGCTTCCCAATCTGTCCAAATTTTATCTACAATATTTACATCAAAACCATTTGCCTCACAACCTGCAAAAAACTTAGGTTTTAATTTATCCAGTACGGCTTTAATTTTTTTACCCATTCCCTTTCTTAGCATATCGGCATCCCCCTTTGAGAAACCTGCTAGTTTTTGAGATAGCAACATCACCTGCTCTTGGTAAACAGTAATTCCGTAAGTTCCAGATAAAAACTCTTCCATCTCTGGTAAATCATATTCAATTTCCTCAATTCCATGCTTACGCTTAATATAATTAGGAATATACTCCATAGGACCTGGACGATACAAAGCATTCATAGCAATTAAATCATCAAACTTATCAGGTTTTAGGTGCTTTAAATGCGCCTTCATTCCATCAGAAGAAAACTGAAATATTCCAGAAGTTGCTCCACTTTGGAATATTTGAAAAGTTTGTTCATCATCCAATGGAATAGTATCAATATCAATTTCTACACCATGAATTTTTTTGATAATCTTCAAGCAATCCTTAATAATGGTAAGATTTCGTAAACCCAAGAAATCCATTTTTAAGAGCCCTGCATCCTCTACTACACTATTATCAAATTGGGTAACCATCAGATCAGAATCCTTAGCTCTAGTCATAGGAATCAATCCCATCAAAGGTTCTGGAGTTATAATAACTCCACAGGCATGTGTTCCAGTATTCCGAACATTACCCTCAAGTTTTCTAGCTAAATTAATTGTCTCAGCCGTTAAATCATTTCCTTCAGAAAGTGAAATTAACTCCTTTGCTCCTCCCACTTGATCCCCTTTTACTTTATCTTTTAAAGTTTTTTCATCCCAGGAGAAAATTTTACCCAAGGAAGTAAAATCAGGAACTAGTTTTGCTGCCCTATCTGCTTCAAATAGTGGTAAATCCAAAGCTCTAGCCGTATCACGAATAGACGACTTTGCAGCCATAGTACCGTAAGTAATAATTTGAGCTACATTTTCTTTTCCATATTTATTCACTACCCAATCAATAATACGCCCCCTTCCCTCATCATCAAAATCAATATCAATATCAGGCAAGGATACACGCTCAGGATTTAAGAAACGCTCAAAAAGTAGGTCATACTTAATAGGGTCAACATTGGTGATAGTTGTGCAATAAGCAACTACTGAACCAGCAGCAGAACCTCTACCAGGACCAACAGAAACATCCATATTTCGTGCTTGACGAATGAAATCCTGAACAATAAGAAAATACCCAGGATATCCTGAATTTTCAATTACTTGCAATTCAAAGTCAATTCGCTCTTTAATCTCATCAGTAATTTCAATATAACGCTCCTTTGCCCCCTCATATGTAAGGTGTTTTAGGTAAGCATTTTCCCCTCTTTTTCCACCATCTACTTTGTCCTTAGCATCTACAAATTCTTGGGGAATATCAAACTCTGGCAACAATACTTCACGCGCCAAAGTATAGGGTTCTATCTTATCAATTAAATGCGTAATATTATCAATTGCCTCAGGTAAATCAGCAAAAAGTGCTTTCATCTCAGCAGAAGATTTAAAATAAAACTCCTCATTAGGAAAACCATAACGGTAACCCCTACCTGTTCCTTTTGGTGTTCCTTGCTGTTCTCCATCCTTTACACACAATAAAATATCATGTGCATTAGCATCATCTTTATCCAAATAATACACATTATTGGACGCCAAAATCTTCACATCATACTTTCTTGCAAAAGCAATCAGCACATTATTTACATGGCGTTCTTCATCCAAATTATGACGATTAATTTCTACATAAAAATCATCACCAAAAGTAGTATGCCACCACTTGAATTCTTCTTCAGCTTGTGCCTCTCCTACATTTAAAATAAGGTTAGGAATTATACCATAAGTACTACCTGTTAAGGCAATTAAATCCTGCTTATGTGCAGCAATCAATTCTTTATCTACCCTAGGAACATAATAAAACCCCTCTACATTTCCTAAAGAAGATAGTTTTGCCAAATTATGAAATCCATTTTTATTTTTACAAAGAAATGGAACTTGAGCCCCATAATCCTTTACTGACTTATCAGCATGGTTTTTACAAACATTCAACTCACAACCCAGTACTGCTTTTAACTTAGGAGTCTCCCCTTTTTCCAAACCCTCATTTATAGAATGATTTAATACTGCATCAACAAATTTATATGCCCCAAACATATTGGTATGATCGGTAATACCTACAGCAGGCATTCCCATTTCTGCAGCTTTGTTTACCAAAGCCTTTACATCAGTTGTAGCTTGTAATATGGAAAACTGGGAATGCACATGCAAATGTGCAAAAGGAGATTCTGAAATCTCATTTACTTCCTCAATCTCATCCTCAACAATAACTTCATCAGCTGATTGTGTTGTTGCTATTGGGCTGTACGGTTCAATATTTAAGCCAATCAACTCAAAAGGAGTAGAATTGATTTCTTGATAATTTCTTAGTTCATCAGCTGTCATTCCAGCTTTAGCAAAAGGAATAACGGACAAACGAATTAACTCCAGAAAACACCTAGCAGTTGCTTCTACATCAGCTGATGCATTATGAGCCTCAGCAAAAGCCTCTCCAAAAAGTTTAGTGTGTAATTCCGTTAAAGATGGCCATTTAAATTTTCCACCTCTACTTGCAGGGATAGCACAATAATTGGTAGCGTCATCTTTTGTGTCTAGAGCAGGGAAATCAGCCAACAGATTTGGCATCTCTTTCCTTAGTAATTCACAACCAACAATGCTGTTATCAAAAGAAACATTATGCCCAACAACAAATTTACATTTTTCAACATCCTTTACAAACTCTGTCAACACCTCAGCAAGTGGCATTCCTTTTTTGTTGGCTCTATCAGTAGAAATTCCGTGTATCTTTTCCGCATTAAAAGGAATGTCATACTCCTCAGGTTTTATGATGTAATTTTTTACTTCCACCAATTTACCCTCCACATCATGTACCTGCCATGCCAACTGCACACACCTTGGCCAATTGTTAAAATCAGTTAAAGGTGCTTTCCAATTTTGTGGTAAACCTGTGGTTTCCGTGTCGAATATCAGATACATAGAGTTGTTTTGCTGCTTTAAAATAAGAACCGTAAATTTAGGAAAACAAAAAAGTCAGCCCTTTAGTTTTAGGCTGACTTTTTAAGATGTTAGTAAGTTTTGATTTACTACATAAATTTCATTTCCTTCATCCACTCATCATTAAAGAGCTTTCCTACATAACGCGTACCATGGTCATGGAAAATAACCACAACCACATCATCCTTAGTTAATTTTGCTTTTAATTGGTTTAACCCAGCAATAGCACTTCCTGCTGAATATCCTACCATAATTCCTTCTTCACGGGATATTCTTCTGGCCATAATAGCACCATCCTTATCCGTTACTTTTTCAAAAAGGTCAATCATATCAAAATCAACATTTTCAGGTAAGATATCTTCTCCAATCCCTTCCGTAATGTAGTTGTAAATTTCGTTTTTATCAAATTCCCCTGTTTCATGGTATTTTTTAAATACTGAACCATAAGTATCAATTCCCCAAACTTTCACATCAGGATTTTGTTCTTTTAAGTATTTTGCTGTACCAGAAATTGTACCTCCTGTACCAACACCAACTACTAAATGAGTAATTTTTCCTTCAGTTTGTTCCCAAATTTCAGGACCAGTACTTTCATAATGTGCCTTTGCATTGGAAGGATTATCATACTGATTCACATACCATGAATTTGGCGTTTCTTTTGTTAATCGCTTAGCAACTGAATAATAGGACTCTTTACTTTCTGGCGGAACATCAGTAGGGCAAACAACTACCTCAGCACCCACTGCACGCAAAATATCCATCTTTTCCTTTGATTGCTTATCAGCCATTACAAAAATACATTTATAGCCTTTTTGTATAGCTCCTAAAGCTAACCCCATTCCAGTATTCCCACTTGTTCCTTCAATAATTGTTCCTCCTGGCTGCAATCTTCCATCTTGTTCTGCATCCTCAATCATTTTAAGAGCCATTCTATCTTTTATTGAATGTCCAGGGTTAAAAGTTTCTACTTTTGCTAAAACTAAAGCATCTGTTTCTACTGTTTTATTCAGTTTTACTAATGGAGTGTTTCCAATAGTTTCTAATATGTTATTATAAAATTTCATTACTGATATTCTTATTTTTTTATGCTTGCGAATTTATAAAATTACTCAAAGCGAATTGCTTTTACAGGCGTGATTTTTGTTATGATTACTGAAGGAATAATTAAGATAAGATAACAAATAACAATTGTTCCTAAATTTAAGAACAGTATTGCTGTAAAATCAAAATTGATAGGCACAGTATTCATATAGTAAATACTAGGATCTAAACTAATAATTGAAAATTGTTGTTGTAAAAACCCAAAGCCTAAAGCAATGCAGTTTCCCCAGAACAATCCTTTAAGGATAAGATGAATAGCACTGTACAGAAATACCCTACGAACACTCCAATTATCAGCCCCTAATGCTTTTAAAATCCCTATCATTTTAGTGCGTTCTAAAATTAGAATTAATAATGCAGTAATCATGTTCACCCCTCCAACTATCAGCATTAATATTAAAATTACACGCACATTGATGTCTTGTAAATCTAACCAGTCAAAAATTTGAGGAGTTTTCTCTTTTATACTCTGAGCCTTTAAGTCAAGAGGAATTTTTTTGTGTATTTTATCTGTAGTTTCCTCTAACATATCAAAGTTATCAATCAGTATTTCAAAACCTCCAACTTGATTTGTTTTCCATCCATTCAATTTTTGAATATGGCGAATATCTGCCATTACAATCAAATCATCAAAATCAGTAAAGCCTGTTTCATAAATTCCTGCAATTACAAATTTACGTACCCTAGGGGGTTTTTCAACAAAATACATAATTAGTTTCACCCCTAACTGTAATTGAAGATTATCAGCTACACTTTTTGAAATCATCACCCTACTTGAAGTTAAAGTATCATTGTAAATTGGTACCTCCCCTTCCACTATTTTTTTTTCAAAAAATGAAGGATTAAAATCACTACCTATACCCTTAAGCACTACACCCAATATTTCATCTTTAGTTTTTACAATTCCTGCTTTAGTTGCAAAAATACTAATTTGCTCTACCTCAGCATTATCCAATAAGGATGTATAAAGACTATCCGATATTTGTACAGGATCCGTTTCGTAAGATTGATTATCAGAAAAAGAAGAAATAGTAATATGGGATCCAAATCCTATAATTTTGTTAGAAATATCATTTTTAAAACCTGTAACCACTATTACTGAAAGCAACATAACAGCAACCGAAAGTGCAATTGCTAAAATTGCTATCCTCAAAATAGGTTTAGTGTAGGAATTATTTTCTTCCTTTGCAGTAAATAAGCGTTTGGCTATAAAATATTCAACATTCATCTAATGGCGAAAATAAAACAAATAATCTGCATTGCTTTAGTCCTATTCACTTTTAGTGCTAATGCCCAAAAAATAGTACTGGGTGCAGAACGCACAGAAATTTATCTACCTCTTTTAGAAAATAAAAAAGTAGGTATTGTGGGTAATCAAACCTCAATGATAGGAAATACCCACTTAGTAGATAGCTTGCTGGAATTAGGAGTTGATGTTGTTAAGGTATTTTCTCCTGAACACGGATTCAGAGGGAAAGCAGATGCAGGAGCAAAGATTGAAGATGGAGTAGATGTAAAAACAGGACTTCCTATTATTTCCCTTTACGGAAAGAACAAAAAGCCCAGCATTGAACAATTACAAGGAATTGATATTTTAGTATTTGACATACAAGATGTAGGCGCACGATTTTATACTTATATTTCTACTTTGCATTATATTATTGAAGCCTCTTCTGAATTTGGCATTCCTTTAATTGTTTTAGATAGACCCAACCCAAACGGACATTATGTTGATGGCCCTATTTTAGATACGGCTTTTCAATCGTTTGTAGGAATGCACCCAATTCCTATTGTACATGGAATGACTATTGGAGAATATGCACAAATGATAAATGGAGAAAATTGGACTCCTGAAAATTGTGATTTGAGCATAATAACAATGGAGAAATACACTCATAAAACAAGTTATGATTTACCCATAAAACCATCTCCTAATTTACCTAATGCAAGATCAATTAACTTATACCCTAGTTTATGTTTGTTTGAAGGAACAACTATAAGTATTGGTAGAGGAACGGATTCTCCTTTTCAGCATTTTGGTGCGCCTTATTTGGAAAGTAACTATTCCTTTATACCAAAAAGTGGAGCAGGAAGTAAATACCCTAAACATGAAAACAAAACCTGCTTTGGAACGGATTTAAGATTCCAAGAAGATTACCTGACAGCTATTAACTTAAATTGGATAATTGAAGCCTACAATCAATATCCTGAAAAAGAAGAATTTTTCAATAACTTCTTTGATAAACTATCAGGAACTGATAAACTCAGAAAACAAATTATTGCAGGAAAAACAGCCAAAGAAATTAAAGTAAGTTGGCAAAAGGGATTAGAAGAGTTTAAAAGAGTTAGAGGAAAATATTTACTCTATAAGTAAGTTTAACAACTTATCACATGTACGCCAATTTCTGGTGGTAGCTTTTACTTCTAGCTTCTTCTCAATCAAGTTATTGGTGATTTTACTTCTTGCCGCTCCATCAGGGCAATAAAAATACATTACATTTTCTATCAGTTGCAAAAATTCATTTTCATGTACTTTTTCATGAATAGCGCCCATCCCATCTAAGTTTGCTTTATCAGACAAAAAAGTGAGATACAACTTATTACCCTCCACCTCTCCATAAGGATTATTGCTAATTGCCTTTTCTAGCTCTTTAGGAGTTATAATAAAAGTAGGAACAATAAATTCGTATTGCTTTTCAATAGTATTTATTATAAGTGATGTTAAAACAGATTTACTTTCATCACTTTCAAAAATGACATTTCCACTTTGTATATAAGTCTGTACTTTGCTTAAACCAACTTTTTCTAAAATAGCACGCAAATCAGCCATTTTAATAATCTTTTGGCCACTAATATTTATTCCTCTTAATAGTGCTATATACTTCATAGTTGCTTTTTCAATTTCTCTACTATCTCAAAAACTGCAGGACAAACCTCAACATTCTTTTCAGTTAGCTTTAACAATTGAGTTTGCTTTATTCTATCCGTATGTGGAAATTCACGACAGGCCTTAGGCCTAACATCATAAATAGAGCAATAATTATCTTCTCCTAAAAAAGTACAAGGGACAGATTGCAACACATAATCTCTATCCTCATCTATTTGTAAATATTTCTCAACAAATTCAGAAGGTTTAACCCGTAAGTGTCTTGCAATTCTGCTAATATCTTTATCAGTAAATAATGGACCAGTAGTTGTGCAACAATTTGCACATTTCAAGCAATCAGTACATTCAAAAACCTCTTCATGCAATGGATGAATAAGTTTATCCAATACCTTAGGCTTTACTTTTTTTAAACGCTTAAAAAAATTTTGATTTTCTTTACGTTTTAACTTAACTTGCTCTTTATGTTGAGCTAAGTCCATTAAAGTATTCTTCCAGGATAAACCTTAAGTGCTGCTTCTAAAATATCAATAGCATTTTGCAAAGCTTCTTTATTCAACACATAAGCAATACGAACTTGTTTTGTTCCTGTATTAGGAGTTGCGTAAAAACCTGCTGCAGGAGCCACCATAATGGTTGCTCCATTCAATTCAAAATCTTCCAATAACCATTGTGCAAATTTATCAGCATTATCAACAGGCAACTCAGCAATAGCATAAAAAGCCCCTGTAGGTTTCGGGCAGATTACCCCTTCTATTTTGTTTAATCCTTCAACTAGTACATCTCTCCTACTTACATATTCTGCACTCACCTGTTCAAAATAAGAAACATCCGTTTTCAATGCTGCTTCTCCTGCAACTTGACCAAATGTAGGTGGAGATAACCTTGCTTGCGCAAATTTCATTGCAGTTGCCATAACCTCAATATTTTTTGATACAATACAACCTACTCTAATTCCACACATAGAATACCTTTTAGAAGTTGAATCAATCACAATTGCATTTTGCTCCAACCCTTCAATATTCAATACTGAATGATGTATATGTCCATCATAAGCAAACTCTCTATATACTTCATCAGCAATTAAAAATAAGTCATGTTTAATAACAATATCTCTTAAAGTTTCTAATTCTTCTTTAGAGTACAAATATCCTGTTGGATTTCCAGGATTACAGATAAGAATTGCTTTTGTATCGGGAGTTATTAATTTTTCAAATTCTTCTATTGCAGGCAATGCAAACCCATCTTCAATTGAAGTTGCAATAGGTTTTACCTTTACGCCTGCTGAAGTAGAGAATCCATTATAATTTGCATAAAATGGTTCAGGAATAATAATCTCATCACCATTATCAAGGCAAGAATTTAAAGCAAATAAGAGTGCTTCAGACCCTCCAGTTGTTACAATCACCTCATCATGATTAACAGCAATACCTAAATTTTGATAATAGCTAGCTAAGCCTTTACGGTAACTTTCAAATCCTGCTGAGTGCGAATATTCTACTACTTTATTAGGAAAGTTATGAATTGCCTCTAAAGCCAATTCAGGAGTTTTAATATCAGGCTGACCGATATTTAAGTGATATACTTTCTTCCCTTCTTTTTTTGCTGTTTCGGCAAATGGCACCAACTTTCTGATTGGTGACTCTGGCATACTAATTCCTTTGTTTGATATTCTTGGCATAACTATAAATTTCTGTATAAAAAAACACCCCCATAATTGAGGGTGCTAATGTCGTAATATATTTTGAATTTTTTACTTCTTTTCCAAAGGAGAACCTTCTGTTTTTCTTTCTGGAGCACTAGCTTCTTTTGCAGGAGGATTTACCTCACCTTTAATTGTTAAGATAACTGGTTTTTTACTCGCATTAGTAGTCAATGTGATTGTTTTAGTGAATTTCCCAACTCTATTAGTTGCATATTTCACCCCAATAGTTTTAGTTTCACCTGGCAGTATTTCTTCTTTTGGATATGAAGGAACAGTACATCCACATGAACCTTTCGCATTTTTAATTAATAATGGTTCTGTCCCATTATTAGTAAACACAAACTCACCATCACCATTACCATTATGTTCTATGACACCATAGTCATAAACTTTTGATTCAAAATCAATAGTTACATTAGTTGTTACTTCTTTTTGTGGCGCTTCAATTTTTGTGGCACTTTGTGCATTAATTGTAGTAAAACTTGCTACAAGTGCTAATGATAAGATTATCTTTTTCATCTTTTTTTCGTTTTTTTTTAGATTAATTTCAAATAATGAACGGCAAATTTAACAAAATATTTTCCTTATACAAATAAGATAATGTAGGAATTCCTCAGAACGATAGAATTTGTAAATTTGCAAGCTATAAAATAAGATTCATATGAGTATCCCAAAAACATACAACCCACTTATAACTGAAGACAAATGGTACGCCCATTGGATGGAAAAAGGTTATTTTAATTCCATTCCTGATGAGCGTGAGGCTTACACAATTGTAATTCCTCCACCAAATGTAACAGGAGTTTTACACATGGGACACATGCTAAATAACACTTTACAAGATGTAATGGTAAGGCGTGCTCGTATGATGGGATATAATGCTTGTTGGGTACCAGGAACTGATCATGCTTCTATTGCTACAGAAGCAAAAGTAGTACAAAAATTAGCCAAAGAAGGAATTCAAAAATCAGATTTAACAAGAGATGAGTTTCTTTCTCATGCTTTTGATTGGAAAGAAAAACATGGAGGAATTATATTAGAACAATTGAAGAAACTAGGTGCTTCTTGCGATTGGGATCGTACTAAGTTCACTATGGATGATGATATGAGTGAATCTGTAATAAAAGTTTTTGTAGACTTGCACCAAAAAGGACTTATCTACAGAGGAGTGCGTATGGTAAACTGGGACCCATCAGCACAAACTGCTTTATCAGATGAAGAAGTAATCCACAAAGAAGTAAATTCAAAACTATACCACATTGCCTATAATATTGAAGGTAGTGATGAGAAACTAACAATTGCAACTACAAGACCAGAAACTATTTTAGGAGATTCTGCTATTTGTGTAAACCCAAATGATGAACGCTACACTCACCTAAAAGGAAAAAAAGCAATTGTTCCTTTAGTAAACAGAGTAATCCCAATCATATTTGATGAATATGTAGATATGGAATTTGGTACAGGAGCACTTAAAATTACGCCTGCACATGATATAAACGATTATCAATTGGGTGATAAAAACGGGCTAGAAACAATTGACATCCTAAATGATGACGGAACATTAAGTGAAGCTGCTACCCTATATGTTGGTAAAGATAGATTTGTTGTAAGAGAAGAAATTGCAGTAGACTTACAGAAAAAAGACTACTTAGTAAAAACTGAGGAGTACCAAAATAAAGTTGGTTTTTCAGAAAGAACAGATGCTGTAATTGAACCAAAACTTTCTATGCAATGGTTCTTTAAGATGGAGTCATTCTCAAAACCAGCACTAGAACATGTAATGAATGGTGATATTCAGTTTCATCCTCCAAAATTCAAAAATACTTACCGCCACTGGATGGAAAATATTAAGGATTGGTGTGTATCTCGTCAGCTTTGGTGGGGACAACAAATTCCTGCTTATTTTTATGAGGGCAATAAATATGTTGTAGCAGAAACCAAGGAGGAAGCTTTAGCATTAGCACAAAAAGAAAAACCATCCGTAACTATGGCAGACTTACGCCAAGATGCTGATGTACTGGATACTTGGTTCTCATCTTGGTTATGGCCAATATCAGTTTTTGATGGAATCCGTAATCCTGATAATGAAGAAATAAACTACTACTACCCTACTAATGACCTTGTAACTGCACCAGAAATTTTATTCTTTTGGGTTGCAAGAATGATAATGGCTGGGTACGAATACCAGCATAAATTACCTTTTAAAAATGTTTACCTTACAGGAATTGTAAGGGATAAGCAAGGAAGAAAAATGAGTAAATCCTTAGGAAACTCACCTGACCCAATTACACTTATGAAGCAATATGGTGCTGATGGAGTAAGAGTTGGAATGTTATTTTCTTCCCCTGCTGGTAACGACTTGCCTTTTGATGAAGGATTATGTGAACAAGGGCGTAATTTTTCTAATAAGATTTGGAATGCTTTCCGTTTGATTAAGGGTTGGGAAGTTACTGATATAGAGCAGCCAGAAAGTGCAAAACAAGCGATAGATTGGTTTGAAAATAAAATAAGTAAAACAATTACTGAAATTGATGAATCCTATAGTAAGTATCGAATTTCGGAAGCCTTAATGGGGACTTACAAATTAGTTTGGGATGATTTTTGTTCTTGGTACCTAGAAATGGTAAAACCTAATTATGGTAGCCCGATTGATGATATCACTTATGCTAAAACGATTGAGCAATTAGAAAAAATACTAAAACTATTGCACCCATTTATGCCTTTCTTATCAGAAGAAATATGGCACTTAATTGATGATAGAAAAGAAGATATAATTGTTGCAGAATGGCCAAAAGCAGGAAATGTAAATGAAACTTTATTATCCGATTTTGAAAACGCCAGTGAAGTTGTTGCAGGAATTAGAACGATAAGAAAGGAACAAAATATTGCAAATAAGGATCAATTAGAATTATTGGTGATTGACAACCAAAAACCTAAACATAATCTTGATGCTATAATCACTAAATTAGGAAACCTAACAAGCGTAAATACTACTGAAGAAAAACCAAATGGTGCTTTCAGTTTTATGGTAAAATCAAATGAATACTTTATCCCTCTAGGAGATAATATTGATGTAGCAGCTGAAATTGAAAAATTACAAAAAGAACTAGATTATACTAAAGGATTTTTAAAATCAGTTGAAGGAAAATTGAGCAAGGAACGATTTGTAAACAATGCCCCCGAACAAGTAGTGGTAAACGAAAAAAACAAAATGGCTGATGCTAAAGCTAAAATTGAAATCTTAACTGCTAAAATTAAAGATTTAGGTAATGCTTAGAATCCTTAGTTTACTACTGATTAACACTTTTGTTTTTGCCTCATCTCCTGTAGAAAAAGAAGGCCTTAGTGGGCACTTTGATTTAGGACTGAATTACACCCAAAATATTGATAAAACTTTGCAGTTTAACAATGTGTTTTTGGCTAACTACAAGCATAAAAAATCAGTAATAAGCCTGAACAATAATATTTCGTTTATTAGTAAAACCGGACAAGAAGAGGTGCTAAACAAAGGAATTCAGGATTTAAAATATTCCTTAAACACCAACAGACTAGGTGCCGATTTAACCCTTCAGCATTTGTATGATATTAGCCGCTCTATCCAAAGGAGGTGGACAACAGGTGTAGGAATTTCTTATGCAGTAATAACATCAGATATTGAAAAAGCTCGTTTTGGTATTTCTACCCTAAGAGAAATAGAAACATCCTTAGAAGAAAATCAAGAAATAAATACAAGAATGAGTGGAAGTATTAATTTTAATATAAAATTACTAGATAATTTAGAACTTATAAGTAAAAACTACTACCAACCCAACATTGAAAAAATAGGTGATTTTAGATGTAAAGCTAACTTAACACTAAGGATTAGGATTAATTCTAATTTTCTATTTAGCTTAAACAATACTTTCAATTACGATAGTTTCCCTAAACTAGATATTCCTGAAATAGACTATCAACTTATTAATAGTCTTTCGTATACTTTTTAATTAGCTTACCTCACTACCGTAAATACTTCATGTGAAATTATTCCGTTTTCCCTATACAATTGTAAGCTATACATAGCTCCTTTCCACTCTTTTACAAATAGTTGAACACTATTTTGTCCCTTAGTAATATGTTTTTCGATCACCAACTCCCCAACCATATTATACACCTTTATACTTGTAGCGCTTCCCGTAAAGTCAATAGTAAGCTTATCACTAGCTGGGTTTGGATAAATCTGCAATTCTCCTTCTTCAAAGCCTAAATTATCAAAACCTGTAATACAAGAATCAACAAATACCCAAATATCTTTTTTAACAACACAATCATTAGAATCTTTTGCTGAAAGTAAATACCAAGTGTTTTCAGTTGGTACATCAGTTAAAATAGAACCTGTTGAGCCATTATCCCACCAATAGTAAGAAAAACCTACACTTCCTTCAAGCAGAATAGTTTCTCCTAAACAAATTTCAGCTGGACTTGGAGAAGAAGTGATATTAAGTTGTGGAGATTGATAAAATTCCAATTCCGTAACCACAATACTGTCACAAAAATTATTTGCTACTAAAACATCAGTATATTGTCCTGCTGTACTGTAAACATTCGAACCAATAATAAGGCTATCACCAGAACAAAGATTAACTTCATTGTAATTAGAAAAAGGCATAAACTCAATATCATAATAGAAATAGTAATATTGGTTACCTGCTACTGATGAAGTAACACTTACCGGACCTGAAATAAACGGATAAGCGAATATTGTTGTATCGGCATTACCTCTGTATAAGCCAGGATTACCTCCATTTATTCCTAACTGATAATTAGTACCAATAGGTAATATAAAATTGAAATTTAGATTTTGAATACCTGGATAAACAGTATGTGTTACTGACTCTAAAACAAGTCCACTACTGTCCCTTAATTCAAAAGTTACTATATTGGTATCCAAAGCATATACATTAGCTGATTTTATTAGTGTAGCTACTGATGCATTCAATAATAAAGATCCATTGTAATTGCTAAAATCCCCTGGTCCACTTACTGTATCTAATATTCCACCATTAATGCTTGTATAGTTTGCTGTTTGGACCATTAAATTAGTTGTTACTATACTATCACAACTATTGCTAGAAATTAATGTATCATAATAGGTCCCATTCATAAAATAAGTACTAGTACCAATCATAATAGAATCTCCCATACAAATGGTTTGGTTATTTACGCTTGTTCCTGCTGAAATAGACAATACTGTTAAGTGTGTTGTTACAACACTATCGCAACCATGAAGCGTGTGTAAAGAATCAACATAAGTTCCTGAAGAATCGTACACATTCCCATTCAGCACATAGGTTTCTCCGCTACAAATAGTTTTAATATTCGTATAAGGTGAGTTAGGAAATACTATCAATTCAGTATACACCAAGCTATCACAACCAATAGAAGAAAGTAAACTATCCGTATACAAGCCACTAGTAGTATAAGTATTTCCTGCTACTGTAATGCTATCGCCAGTACAAATGCTATAAGTTGTTGGCGTATTTGTTTGCTGTATTTCAATATCATAGTAGAAATAGTAGTAATTCCCTCCTGCACTAGAAGTTGAAATGGTTGCTAAACTCCCAAAATTATACGGATAATTAACCCCTGAATTATTTCGGTATAAATCATTACTATTTCCGTCAACACCTAGCTGATAAGTATTCCCTGCTACCAAAGGAAAATTAAAATAAATTCTATGTCCTCCAGGAATTATCTGGTAAGTAGTATCCGCTAATAAATTTCCATTAATATCACTTATCTCAAAAGTTTCCACTACAGTATCAGCTGCATATATTACTGCTGAAACCAATTCTGAATTTTGATATGCATTCAACTCCAAATACTGTGAGCCACTATAATAACCACCTCCTCCAACAGTAGTATTTTCTATCCCACCATAAACAGAATTGAACTGAGAATAAATAGTAAGGGTTGTGTTAACAATACTATCACAACCAACCGAACTCGTTAAAGTATCAGTATAAATTCCTGAAGTATGGTACACTGAAGTACCAACCATAATGCTATCGCCATCACAAACAGTAAAACTTTGATGTACTGGGGTTTGTACCGTTAAATGAGTGGTAATAATACTATCACAACCTGCTGCATTTTGCAAGGTATCAATATAAATTCCTGAAGCATGATAATAATTACTATCTACCAGTATACTATCACCATCACAAATAGTAAGGTTATTTACCACAATTGAAGCGGAATTAGTAAGTACCGTTAAATCAGTGACCACCACACTATCACAACCATTAGCTGCTACAAGAACATCAGTATACACCCCAGTTGAATCATAAATATTTGAACCTACAGCAATTGATAACCCATTACAAATTGTAAAACTAAGAGAATCATAAACACTCGTATTAAAAGTATGATAACCTATATTATTCCAATAATCATTAGGGAGAACCATCCACTGATTAGCAGCAGAGTTAGTCCAAGAAGTATCACCATTCGCAATATTACATTTTCTGATTATAGTATGGTTTCTTGTTCCTGCAAAAGTACCTCCAATAGTCCAACCTTGCCCTGGATCGCCATTCCAATCCCCTAACCAATCTACTATTTCATAAGTTACCCCATCAGGAGCCATTGGGCTTACAGGTTCATTTCCGTAAACAAGTGCTATTCCATCATCACCATTACTTAAACTTCCAAATGTCATATTTGCTTGTGCTAAAATTAAAGAATCGGCACTAGGATGTGCTACAATAAACACATCCATAGGTAAAATTACGGATCCAGAATCAAAGTTATTCCAATATTCATATACACCAATAATAGTTGGGGAATTGCTAACTCTTGCAAAAGCATAATTTACTAAGCTAATGGTATCATTAGTAGGATTAAAAATCTCAAAGTATTTGTTGTTGAAACTTCCCTCACTCCATTCTGAAAAGAAAAGATTTTCATACACTAAAGAATAGTTACAATTTCCATCATCACAAGTAGCAGAAACATTATAATTTATTGCCAAAGAATCAGTACAACCACTTAAACCAATAGTTACAGTAGTAGTAATAATACTATCGCAAGTATTAGCTGCAGTCAATAAATCTGTATAAGTACCTGCTACCGTATACACTGAACTACCAACTAAAACGCTATCCCCTAGGCAGATTTCAGTTATAACTGTACTTATAGCTTCATAAACACAACTACTATCATCAACAGTAGCTAATGTATTATAATTACAAGCTAAAGTATCAGTACACCCTAGCACTGATGTGAATTCACTAACTATTAAATTTGTAGTATACACATTATCATTAGAGTTTCCAGAAGGATAATCAGCAGCTACAAAAGCACCATAAAAAGTAGCGTTTCCTGAACCAACTGGAGGTGCTACCCAATCAAAACTCCAAGAAATACTATTTACCAAAACTGTTGTACCTGCAGCCTCATGCGTAATTCTGTTAGAACCAACTCCTACATGTTTTGTAGTAGTAGAGTTTGTAACTAAAATAGAGCCTAACGCCTCATGCACTTCAAAACCATATTTACTAATTCCAGTTTGAGCTGCAGAAGCAGTAATTGTATAAGTATTACCAGGAACATAACCAGTAATAGGAATATTAGAAGTAATATTTACAATTGCTGAACCCGTATTTAAACCAAAAGAATTATGGCACTGTACACAAGAATTGTCACCTGGTGCTCCAGACATTCCCCCAGGAGAACCCGTACTCATACTGATAACCTCAGCTTGAGGATAAAAAAGAATAGATAAGATAATTAATGTTGAAAATGCAAGTAAAGATTTTTTCATGGTTTCTAATTTTTAAGTGACCAAATTTAAGAATTCTTAATTGAATAATAATCTGGAAAAAGAATAAACTAGCATTATTCTTATGTACTCAATACTTTACCTTAAGGAGGATTTTCGTTCTACACTTCCATTATCATAAATATAAAGATACATCTGAAGATTTGTTGGCTCATTAACTTCTCTTCCAAGCAAATCAAGCATCTTGAGTAATTTTCTTTTAGGTTGCTTTGTTTCATTCAAAACAAAAAGAGGTTGTTCACTGCAATTACCAGGCATATTTAAGTCCATCCAACTTAAGCGACCTGAAAGCCAAGTTTTTAAAAATTGTATTTCTTCTGTATAGGAATTTCCAATAAAATAATTAGGCCATACATTAGTACCTATAATATTCCATTTCTGAAAATTTCTTTGCTGAGCAGAATCCAATACAATTGTCAAATTATCAATAAACATAAAAAGTGAATCCTTATGTAAAGTAGTTTTCCGCAAACCTTCCCACCTGCATTTTAATTTATTCTGATAATTTGTATCCTCTAAAAGCCGTTCAAACCAAAAAGGATTATCATCTCCACAAGAGGTATTTACCTCCCAACCTGAAGTTAGCCAACCATCACAATAATCAGCATTACCAAAAGCCAAGTTAAAATCCCAATAAGGACCCATAGTTAGCTTCCCCCCTTTACTCGTTTTATCCTTATACATATAAGTACTCAAGCGGTAAGCATCAATATCCTTTGCAAGTTCATTAATGATGTAAAAATCAATGAAGGAATTTACATTAGCATATTTAGCATAACCTACTGAAGTATCCGCAAAATTAGTAGCACTCAAAGCATTTTCAAAACTATCCACATAGCTTTCAATATATGTTTTTTGTTGAGGAAACAAATCATCTGCCTCAGGGTAATGATACTGGATTTTTAATGCACTTCCTGAGCCAATAGTATTGTAATTAGAACTCCAATAATCCCACCAGCTTCCAGTACCCGTAAATTTATCTACTTTTACAATATACCCCCCTGTCAAACTATCACCCGCTAAATCATCAGCATCTAATTTTGCAATGTCAATTCTATCATTATCTCGTTTTAGTTTTTCCATAAAAACATACACCCCCCTATAATCACCATTTACTACTAGCTCGCAATAACGAGTTCGAGAGGTATACCAACCCATTTTCCTGCAGATATCAAAAGTAAGTACATTTCGCATTAAAGTTTTATCGGTATAAGGAGAATATAAAATCCAGTCATTTTCTGTTGGCAATCCTAAAATAGAAACATTGTTATTATCACCATTAGCTAGTTGTGTTTCCAATGCATAAGGTTTTTTAGGAAACATACTCTGTGAGGTTGACCCCCGATATTCTATACTGATTTTTCCGTTATACTCATTGTGAGGATCATTGATATTATTCATTACTCCTACTCCATTGTAAATAATTCCCATATCACAAACAATTCTAGGGTCGTCCATTATAGTTTGCCCGTTTGTATTTATAACTACAATGGGTAAATTAGAGGTTATTAAGTTTACTTGTCCTAAAACAAAAAAGGGGGAAAATAAAAGAGCTAGAACAAAGGGTTTCATTCAATAATAATTTTCTTTTTTACCGTTCCATCATTATAAATATAGAATAAAGGAATATTCTTCTTAAAAGGAGTTTCTCTTCCTAATACATCTACTATTTGAATGATGTTTTTGTTTTTGTTTATATTTACTTCATTTAATGCTGTAGGCACATTCGTAACAGTAAAGTATATAGTATCAGACATACACATATTAGAATCAATAACAACAAGCCAATATAAACCATTACTTTGAGGAGATATTGAATTAAGAGTTTCTCCAGTATTCCAAAAGTAAGAGAGTGGAGATATTCCACTATTTACTGTAGCATCTAAATTCATTCCATTTTGAATTACCTGAGCGGCTACAAAATAACAACTAACATCATCAACAGTTGCTAATGAATTATAGTTACAAGATGTAGAATCAGTACATCCTTGAACGGCATTACTAAAACAAGAAGTTGTTACTTGCCAAGCTGGGTTGTTATTTAATGTTCCATTATTTCCGTTTACCGATAAATCTGTTGCAGTTGTTCCTACACCATCATTTAACCTCCAATACCCTGCCAAGCTATTATAATCAGGGTGGACAGTTGTAACCTCAGTACACATCCAATTACTTATTGTAGTTGGAGAAAGTGTAGCGTTCCATAACCTGATTTCATCCAAACTTCCATTCATGTAAAAACCTGTACCACTCCAATCCAAAGCTCCAATTTTAAAGGATTGGGAAATCTGAGTAATTGTTCCATTTGCAGGGGTGCTACTGATTAAGACTCCATCTTTATATAAGTAAATATTACTTCCATCATAGGTAAATGCTAAATGTTGCCATTGATTTAAATCTAATAAATTACTACCTAAAATATCAAAATTTGTTCCAGCAGAATTTCTAAAACGAGCTTCAACATTAGTAGAGTTTTGTAATTGTAAAAGGTAAAAATCAGCATCCAAATTGTTCCTAAAACCCATAATACCTGAGTGTGCTGCAGGATTAGCTTGAGGGTAAACCCAAGCACTCATAGAAAAAGTAGTGCTATTTGCAATAAGAGAAGAAGTATTAGGCATCTCTACATAATCCAAAGTAGAAGCGTTAAAATCCAGTTGATAATCGGTTTGTGCAAGTCCAATAAAAGGAATACACATCAATATTATCAGTTTTTTCATATTTTATTTTATTTAATTATTAATTTTTTTTCTGTTGTACCATCATTATAAATATAGAATAATGTCATATTTGGTTTTGGAGTTACACTTCTACCGAATATATCTAATACTTTTATTAACTTTCTTTGTTTGCTATAATTATCAATTCCTGTAGCATTACAATCTGTTCTAAAATTTGTCCAACTATCCTTAGCCCAATTATTATTTGCCCAAACAGTATCACCTACATTTATGCAGCTAAGTGAAGGATTATTCATTGCTGTAAAATAAAATAAGTTCTGATTATTACCATTTCTTAAATCTAATGACACCAGCTGATTAACACTACAATTAACTTCATATAAAAGTGGATTACTACTTAAATTCAAATTAACAAGTTGATTACCTCCACAATAAAGATAAATCAGACTATCAAAATCTTCTATTCCGGTTAGATCAGCTATACCCCTAGAAATAACATATAAAGAAGTAACAGTATCTATACTTGCAGTTTCAACATAATCATCAAAAACCATATCAAGCCCCAAATTAATTAATTCTTGTTCAAAATTATCATCAGGAACAAAAGTGAATTGCCCAACAACAAACATTGGAAGACAAACTAGTAAGAGAAGTATTTTTTTCATTATTTAAGTATTATTTTCTGTTCAATACTACCGTTATTATACGTATATAAAAGTAATACATTTTCAGAAACATTAGTTTTCTGACCTTGAATATTGACAATAGATATTAATTCCTTATTGCTACTTACATCCAAAACAGAAGATAAAAGACAACTCGTACTAAAATAATGATGTGCATCAATATTACCTGACTGCCCATTCCATACCAACCAATTAGTATTAGCAACTGCTATATCATTTACATTTATACAGTTTAAATTTGGATTACCCCAAGTAAAAAAGTAATTCAACATTGATTGATTACTAATATCTAACTGAGAAAGATTATTATTAGAACAAGATAACCAATTCAATTGAGGATGAGCTGAAAGCAAAAGTGATGAGATATTATTTCCTGAACAACTAAAATGCTTTAATGAAACATTATCACCCAAGTTATCAATTGTAGATAATTGATTGTTATCACAAACTAAAACATACATATCAATTCCAGCAACATCCAAACTTGTCAGATTATTATCATTACATCTTAACTCTGTTAAAAATTCATTATTACTGATATCTAAATAAGACAGCTGATTTTTATAACACTCAAAATAAAGTAAGGAAGTATTCGCACTAACATCTATCTGATTAAAATTATTATGATTACACTTAAAGGTTTGTAAATTTAGGTGATTACTCATATCAATATCAGTTAACATATTTCCTGAACAATCTAAAAAAGAAAGGTAGTTGTTTGATAGATCTAAAGCATCTAAACTATTAGAAGAGCAATCCAAGTAAGAAAGTGATTGAAAGGCTGCTATTCCCTCCAAAGATTCAATAAAACACCCTGAAACAATTAAAGAATCAATTGAATTGATGTTTGAAGTAAGCACATATCCATCTACAAAATTATCATAACCTAAATTAACTAGCGCTAATTCAAAATTTGCATCAGGAATTGAAGTTATTTGAGTATAACCAAAAAATGGAAAACATAAAAATAAAAGTAATACCTTATTCATTATTTTTTAATTATTTGTTTAGTAAACACCTTACCATCAAGATTCAAACTTACAAAATAAATTCCAGATTTCAAATTATCAATAGTAATTTGCATTTTATTTTCTCCCTTAATACATCTATTTTGATTTCCAATTTTAACTAATTTACCTAACTCATCATGTAATTTAAAGCTGACTAGTCTATTAGTTTTTAAAGTAAACTCTATATTAACTATACTTGTTACAGGATTAGGATAAATATTCATTTCAAAATTATTTACCAATACATTTTCTACTCCTGAAAGTACACCACTAGCTGATGTTAAGTTGGTTTGGAAAATCCCATTACCATGTGTACCCACAACTAGCAAACCATCATTTGCTCTATAAGTTAATGTTTCAATTACTACTGCCCCAATTTCTTGAGAAGCAACTTGTTTCCAAACTGTGTTTTGCCCATCAAGATTAGCTGTACCAAAAAGACCAACAGAAGTACCAACTAGATATAAAGTATCGTTTGCTAAAGGAATAATTTTAGCTGTACGGCAAGATGGACCATTCCCTGAACCTGAAGGGTTTTGTTCCAAATTACCTGCTACCTTTACCCAGTTTTGCCCTCCATCAATACTATGAAAAACAGAGTATATTGAATAATTAGAATAGATGACCATAAGCTCATCAGCATTATTAGGATTAACCACAATGTCAGAACAATAAGAATTACTTGCAGTAGCTATATTAGGCAACTGAACAACAGCAGGATCGCCAACATTAGCATTGTCAATTCTATAGATATATTTATTCTTTGTTCCTACATAAACAATATTAGCAGGTGAAACTGAAGGCTCAATAACTGATATTTTTAAATTAGAATTAGGCAAAGTATCGCTAAACATTTCCCAACCTAAATCATTCTTAGCATGGGAGTTATTATAAGGAATATTAGCAATATCATTATTCCTCCAGAGTTTATTTTTAGCAGCCATATAAATAATATCTGCATTCTCATCCATCACCATTGGGTTAATGAACATATAGTCGCTACTGTCAATAGAAGCAGGGTCCATACGGTTAAATGCTAAACGATTTGCATTGTTATCCAACTTCATTTTGTACATCACCCCTCTTTGAATTGTCAAATAAAAATCTTCTTCATTATCGGCAATACCACCAAAAGCACCATCCCCATTAAAAGGCATATTCCAATGCGCTTGTACATCATCAGAAAAAGTAATGAAATTACCATTATCCTGAAAACCACCATGCATTACCTCAGAGTTAGCATTACGACTAAGAGTTACTCCATAGAGCTGAGTAGTATAATAACCATTATTTAATGAAGTCCACACTACAGTATCGGCAAAAGTATCAGAGGACTTAAATACCCCTCCATCAGTAGCTGATAAAATAACATCAGGATTAGAAGGTAGGAACAATAAATCGTGCTGATCAGGATGATGGTCAGGATAAACGCCCCAGTTACCATCTCCTTCAGAAGAACCGATAAGGTAACCCCCAATAATCATAGTGTTATTAGGTGTTGTAAAGCCATCAGTAGAGCGCCAAAGATTAGTACCCCCAATGTAAACTGTATTTGCATTGGTAGGATGAACTTTTACTATTAAATCATAGCCCCCTTGAGCATTAAAATTATCGAAAGAAGTTGCCTGATTAGCTGGTATATTTAAAGAAAGATCAGTCCAAGAAGAAGTGCTTGCATTATACTTCCAAAGAGAAGTCCAAGTTTCACCATTAAAAAACACAGTTGTATGCTGACCATAATTATCGGTTTCAGCAGCCAAAAAATAAACTTCATCCTCACTACTAGGGTTTATCCCAATTGCAATTCTACCATAAATAGGCGAAAAAGCAGTATCAGTAATATTTGTAAAGTTTTGCCCATCAGTTGATCGCCAGATTCCTTTACCTGTACCATCAGAAGAAAGTGTAGCGTATACCACACCACTAGAAGTTACCTCAACATTGGTATAATAAGCACTACCACCACCCAATACTTTTGTCCAAGAAGTTCCACCATCTTCACTTCTGTAAATTGCAGAATACACAGCAGCATACACCACATCCAAGCTATCATTAGAAGGATCGGTTGCAACATTCCAAATAAAATCAAAATCAGAATCGAAACCATTAGTATTGGTTGCTGTAACGGCTAATGAATCCCAACTTAAACCACCATCAACTGATTTGTAAATACCGTTACCCTGGTAGTAAGCCTCACCACCACCTGCCGAACTGCCTGTAAGCTCACCACTACCAAAATACCAAGTATCCTCATGGTTTGTACGGGTGTCCTGGGCAACACAAGTTACATTGTGTAATTGATTAGGGCTTGTTGTCATTGCCCAACTTAATCCCCCATCAACCGAACGGAACATACCCCCACTAGCACCCCCAGCAAAAAGGATATTTTCATCCTGTACATCCATAGCCAAAGCACGGGTACGACCACCAACATTATAAGGCCCTCTATTTTTCCAGTTTGCTTTACTATATGAGGTAGCTTTAGGTAAAGTCTTTGCAAAAATCATTTCCTTTTGCCTGATATTACTAGGAATTACACCTGTAGTTGGGTCCGCCAAACGAATGCGTTCCCACACTACCCTTTCGGCAGGATTATCAGAGGCAAATACCACCTGTTTATTTTTTGTTTGTGTGCAAGAAGTAAAGAAAGCTAAACTGATTGCAAAAAGTAAAATTCTGTTCATGATATAAATGGTTTTAATGTGGTAAAGATAGTAATTTTGTTAGTTGTTGGTTGTTGGTTGCTAGTTATTAGTTGGTTGTTGGTTTAAGCAAGTACGAACAGTTGAAAACAAATCCCGAACAGTCTGCAGGAAATCCCGAACAGAAAAATAAAGTGTACGAACAGTAAAATACAAGGGAGATAACTCAATCGCTTTGCTCATATCGATAAGACAAGAGAGTAAGTTAAATATTTTATATTTGCAATCTGAAAAAATAAAGAGAATGCAAATAGAAGAAAGATATATCCCTAAACATAAAGTAAGAATTGTAACGGCTGCCAGCCTATTTGATGGGCATGATGCTGCCATCAATATTATGAGAAGAATTATACAAGCAACAGGTTGTGAGGTAATTCATTTAGGACATGATAGAAGTGTGGAAGAAGTGGTAAACTGTGCTATTGAAGAAGATGCAAATGCGATTGCTATGACTTCCTACCAAGGAGGACATACCGAATACTTGAAGTACATGTACGACCTATTGCAAGAAAAAAATGCAACCCACATAAAAGTATTTGCTGGTGGAGGTGGTACAATTTTACCTGATGAAATAAAGGAACTTGAGGCTTACGGAATAACAAGAATTTATCACCCAGATGATGGTAGAGCAATGGGATTGCAAGGAATGATAAACGACCTAATTAAGCGTTCGGACTTTTTAGTAGGCGAACACTTAGTAGGAGAAATTGAGGAAGTAAAAGAAAAGAATGTAAATGCTATTGCAAGGTTAATTTCTGCTGCAGAAAATTGCCCAGATAAGCACAATGGTATTTTATCCGAAATAAAAGAATTGGCAACACAATCTGACACTCCAGTACTAGGAATTACAGGTACAGGTGGTGCAGGAAAATCATCCTTAGTAGATGAGTTAGTAAGAAGATTTATTGCTGATTTCCCAAATAAAAATATTGCTATTGTATCAGTTGATCCTTCCAAAAGAAAAACGGGAGGTGCATTATTGGGAGATAGAATAAGAATGAATGCCATAAAATCAGACCAGGTTTATATGCGTTCGCTAGCAACTAGGCAGGCCAACTTAGCCCTATCGGCACATGTGAATGACGCACTAGATATCCTAAAAGTTGCTAATTATGATTTAATCATTTTAGAAACTTCAGGTATTGGACAATCAGACACTGAAATAATAGAACATTCAGATGTTTGCCTGTATGTAATGACACCAGAATATGGTGCTGCTACCCAATTGGAAAAGATTGATATGCTGGATTTTGCTGACCTTATCTCCATCAATAAATTTGACAAGAAAGGAGGACTGGATGCCATAAGAGATGTGAAAAAGCAATACCAAAGAAACAATACTCTTTTTGATAAAGATGTAAATACTATGCCGGTTTACGGTACTATTGCCTCACAGTTTAATGACCCAGGAGCCAATTCGCTTTATAAAGCAATAATGGATAAGTTCTCCGAAAAAGGATTAGGAAACTTCAATTCATCATTTGAAATAACAGATGAAATGAGTGAGAAGATTTTTGTTATCCCTCCCAACAGAGTGCGTTACTTATCAGAAATTTCGGAAAACAATAGAGCATACGACAAATGGGCAATTGACCAAAAGGACATTGCACAGAAACTATACGCATTACAAAAATCACTAGAGATATTAGCAAATTCTAGTGAAGAGGTTATCACACAAATAAAAAAGGAATACGAAACAATTTCATTGGACTTACATCCTAAAAACAAGATACTAATTGACACTTGGGAAGAAGTACAAAAGAAGTACCAAGAAAAGATTTTCAAATTTAAAGTTAGGGATAGAGAACTTTCTATTCAAACGGACTCCACTTCCCTATCCGGTTCTTCTATTCCAAAAATATCCTTACCAAAATATGAGGCTTGGGGGGATTTATTAAAATGGCAATTACAAGAAAATGTACCTGGGGAATTCCCATTTACTGCAGGATTATTCCCATTTAAAAGAGAGGGAGAAGACCCAACAAGAATGTTTGCTGGTGAAGGAGGACCTGAAAGAACAAATAAGCGTTTTCACCTAGTAAGTTTGGGTATGCCTGCCAAAAGGCTATCCACTGCTTTTGATTCCGTAACCCTTTACGGAAACGACCCAGGAGAACGCCCAGACATATATGGTAAAATTGGTAATGCTGGAGTATCCATTTGCTGTTTGGATGATTTGAAAAAACTCTATTCTGGTTTTGAATTGGCAAATGCAATGACATCCGTAAGTATGACCATAAACGGACCCGCACCAATGATGCTTGCCTACTTTATGAATGCGGCTATTGACCAAGAATGTGAGAAGTACATCAAAGAAAATGGACTAGAAAAACAGGTAGAAAGCAAGATTGCTAGTATCTATAAAAACAAAGGAGTTACAAGGCCAAAATACCAAGGGGAATTACCTGAAGGGAATAATGGTTTAGGACTTTACCTATTAGGTGTTACAGGAGATGAAGTACTAGAAAATGACATCTACCAAAAAATAAAAGTGGAGACTTTAACGAAAGTTAGAGGTACAGTACAAGCCGATATTTTAAAAGAAGATCAGGCACAAAACACTTGTATTTTCTCTACAGAATTTGCCCTAAGAATGATGGGTGATGTACAAGAATATTTTATTGACAATGGCGTAAGAAACTTCTATTCTGTTTCTATTTCAGGATACCATATTGCTGAGGCAGGTGCCAACCCAATATCACAACTGGCCTTTACATTGGCTAACGGATTTACTTATGTAGAATACTACTTAAGTAGAGGAATGGACATTAATGAATTCGGACCTAACCTTTCGTTCTTCTTTAGTAATGGTGTAGATCCTGAATATGCAGTAATTGGCCGTGTTGCCAGAAGACTTTGGGCAAAAGCCATGAAGAATAAATATGGAGCCAACAAAAGAGCACAAATGTTGAAATACCATATCCAAACTTCTGGTAGATCCTTACACGCACAGGAAATTGATTTTAATGATATCCGTACTACATTACAAGCGCTATATGCAATATATGATAACTGTAATTCTTTACACACTAACGCTTATGATGAAGCCATCACCACTCCTACTGAAGAATCAGTAAGAAGAGCAATGGCAATTCAATTAATCATAAACAAAGAGTTAGGATTAGCAAGGAACGAAAACCCAATACAAGGAGCGTTTATCATTGAAGAATTAACTGATTTGGTAGAAGAAGCAGTACTTACTGAATTTGATAGAATTACAGAAAGAGGAGGTGTGCTTGGTGCTATGGAAACTATGTATCAAAGAAGCAAAATACAGGAAGAAAGTCTGCATTATGAATCCCTAAAACATACAGGAGAATACCCAATTATTGGGGTGAATACTTTCCTGAATAAAAACGGTTCTCCTACTGTTATTCCTGAAGAAGTTATCCGAGCAACAGAGGATGAAAAGAAATACCAAATTACTATGCTGAAAGAGTTGCATAAAGGAAATGAAGGGGAGGCTGAAGCAATGCTAAGAAAAGTACAAGAGGCTGCTATACAAAACGAAAACATATTTGGTTTACTAATGGATGCTGCTAAAGTTTGTTCCTTAGGAGAAATAAGCAATGCACTGTTTGAAGTTGGAGGGCAGTACAGAAGGAATATGTAAATGATAATAAGAGAACTTCAAATTGAGGATGCTGAACAATACTTGCAACTGAATAAGAAAACAGATGCAGAAACACCATTCCTATATTTTGAAGAAAACGAAAGAAAAACAACTCTAGAAGAACAGGTTAAAAACATTCAAAGCAGAATAGAGCAAGGTTATGTTTCGCTTGTTTGTGAAATAGAGAAGCAATTAGTTGGGTATGCTGTAGGGTTTACTTTTGAGGTAAATAGAAGAAAACATTGTATGAGTATTGCCATAGCAATGTTACAAGGTTATGCATCAAAAGGAATAGGAACACAATTGCTGACACAACTAATTGAAAGAGGAATAGAAAAAGGAATTACTCGCTTTGAATTGGATGTATCAATGAAAAATAAAATTGCAATTAATCTCTATAAAAAAATGGGATTTGTAATTGAAGGAGAAAGAAGAAACTCCTACTTGATAGATGGAGAGTTTGACAATGATTATATCATGGCTAAAATTATATAATGTCAAAAAAACTAAACATACTAAAGTACGCTAAAACACAAGGAATTATTTGTGGGTTTGCAGGTTTGTTTATTGGTGTACTGTACTCTTTTGGAGGATTAACAATTGACACCTTAGTCACTTTAGAATGGATAGACCCAGTTATTTGGGAGAATACTCCAGGGCTTAGTTACGGTACCTTTTTAGCCTTTTTATCTATAATTGCTATGCCCCTTTATTTTGGTGGTATTGGCTACCTATTTGCTTTAGTGGGTGCCTATCTATTTAATAAACTTAAACATCCATTTAAAAATATGGATATGGATTTTAACAAAAAATAAAAAACAATGATTAAAAAAACACTTATTCTATTATTGGTTGCCTTTGCTGGCATTACAAATGCACAAAACACTTTAGATGCAATGGTAGTTTCTTATGAAAATAAAGAGGCTTTAATTGGTGCTACTCTCCTACTAAAAGGAACTACAAATGGGGTAAGCACCAATATAGAAGGAACTGCACTTTTGAACAATATTCCTAACGGAAAACAAACCATAGTCGTTTCTTATATTGGCTATGAAAATAAGGAAGTGATTTATGATTTTCCGCAAGATGGATTAGTAGCACACGAAATAAAATTAAGTGATGACAACACAGAAATAGATGAAATAATTGTTGAAGCAACAAGAGGAAACAGAACAGTTGCCAACTTGCCAACACGAACTGAAGTACTAACGGATGAGATAGATGAAGCAGCAAGTATGGAACCCAGTAAAATTGCCCATTTAATAACACATAGCACAGGAATACAAGTACAAACAACTGCTGCAGGAAGTAATGGTGCAGTGGTAAGAATACAAGGGTTAAACGGAAGATACACCCAAATGTTAAAAGATGGATTTCCGCTTTATGGAGGTTTTTCTGGGAGTTTGGATATTTTACAAATTCCACCTTTGGATTTACGACAAGTAGAATTTGTAAAAGGATCAGCATCTACCCTATATGGTGGTGGTGCAATTGCTGGAATTGTAAATCTGTTAACCAAAAAAGCAAAAAAGGACGAAACACTTTTACACATCAATCTTTCACATATTGGAGCAAGAGATTTTAATGTTTTTAATGCCAAACGCTTTGGAAAATGGGGCTTTACCAACTTGGCTTCTATGCACATTCACGAACCCTATGATGCAGATAAAGATGGGTTTTCGGACATAGCCCAAGTATCCAAATTTAACTTTAACCCAAAACTATTTTACAACCCAAATAAAAAAACAGCATTGTATTTTGGGCTAGGTATCACAAAGGAAAATAGAATTGGTGGTGATATGGATATTATCAGATACGGAAATTCAATTGGTGATTATTATTTTGACAAACAGGAAAGCAGAAGATATACTACTCAATTTTCTTCTAATTATAAATTGAATAATAATGAGGTTATTACTTTTAAAAATAGCATCAGTTCATTTAAACGAAATATCTTAATTGAATCAATAATAAATAACACTTCAACTGCTTATTTTCAAGGAGTGCAAAGAAATTCCTTTACAGAATTAAATTATAATTACAACAAAGAAAATCAAAACATTAATATTGGTTTAAATCATATGTTTGATAATTTCAATGAAATAAACAACAACCCTTATTTTAAAGTTAGAAATCAGAAATTTATTACGAAAGGTTTATATGTAAATCACCTTTGGGATATAACAGATAAGTTTGCTTTGGAAAGTGGAGTGAGGCACGATAAAGTAATTACAACAAGGAACTATCAAGATTATGAACAAGCATTTACATTACCAAAAATATCTGCATTATATAAACTAACACCTGAATTTGCTATCCGATTAGGAGGAGGAAAGGGATACAGAATGCCCAGCTTATTTAGTGAAGAAGCAGAACCTTATGGATACAGAAATGTGCGTCCAGTTGATTTTGGAAAGTTAGTTGCAGAAGAGTCGTACGGAACTAATATTGATTTTAAATATCAATCTTCTTTCGGAACAGATAATATATTACTTTCCTTAAATCAAATGTTCTTTTACAATATAATTGATAACCCAATTACATTAGATGAAAATGATATAGATAATCTGTTTTACGAACAAGTAAACGACTCTCTACTATCTAAAGGATTTGAATCTCAAATAAAACTAACAGTGGATAAATTCACTTGGTTTTTTGGCTACACCTACACAGATGCATATTTGGAACAGGGAATAAATAAAAACCCGCTTACTCTTACTCCAAAACATAGCATAAAAGGAGATTTACTATATGTAGTAGATAACAAATGGCGTATAGGCTGGGATTACGATTATAAATCAGGACAGTTCTTAAACAATAGATCTATTACTGAAAGCTTGTTTACAACAGGATTAATTGTAGAACGCACGATTGATAATTTTGTTATCTTCCTAAATGCAGAGAATTTTACAGATGTTAGACAATCCAATAAAGGTAATGTACTTACTAATGGTAGTCCTCAATTTAATGAAGTTTGGGCACCATTAGATGGTTACTTCTTTAATATGGGCTTAAAAATTAAATTGTAAGTAAAATATTGTATTATTGCAAAAATTTACGGGGAAGCCGAAAACCACTAAATTAGAGTAGGCATTATTTTAATTAAATTAAAGATGAAAAAATTATTTACAATTCTAACAGTTATTGCTTTAACTACAACAGTTTCTTATGCGCAATTTAGTGCTAAAGCGGGTCTTAACATGGCAAATATTGTCTCAAATGATAATGATTCTGAAAATGGAATGAAATTAGGAATGATTATTGGTGGAAATTATGCAATGGAACTTTCAGATGCAATGAGTCTTGATGTTTCTTTAACATTTAAGCAATCAGGTACAAAGGAATCAGATGAGGAAACAAGTGGTGGTGTAACTATGAAATCGACACAAACAATAGCACTTAACTATTTAGATGTTTCACCAAGTTTATCTTTTAATGTTTCTGATGCAATGTCACTTTCAGTTGGACCATATGTTGCTTTTGCATTAAGTGGTAATCTGAAATGGGAATATTCAGCTGAAGGTAATGGTGTAGATGAGTCAGAATCTGACTCAGAAGCAATTGACTTTGGAGATGGTGATGATGATGATGGTATAAAAGCTATGGATTTCGGATTAAATATTGGAGCTTCGTATTCCATTAATGATGCAATGAGTGTAAGTGCTGGCTATGCTTTAGGATTAACAAATTTAATGTATATTGATGACGATATGAAAGATGCTTATGATGCAATGGATGAGGATTTACCTTCTATTAAAAATTCAGGTATCTTCCTGACTTTTGGATACACGTTTGGAGGATAGTTATGATAAAATAAAATTTTAAGCCCACCAAATGGTGGGCTTTTTTTGTTTACAACCTAAATAAAATTTATATAAACTAATATGCTATTTTTAATATCTTGCAATTATTACAAATTTATTACTAAATGAAAATATCTTATAATTGGATAATAATTATGTAAATCTTAATTTTTCTATCTAGTGGATGCTAATCTATTAACTGAAACTGAAAATATAGGTAATTTATAGTATTAGAAGATGCTAAAGGAGTAGTATTTGGTGAAGTGTTTACAACGACACAACACCCAGAATCTTTTAAACTAAGCCTTACAAATGTTAAAAATGGGGAAGATATCCACCAATTAAAAGGCATACCAATTGGAATTATTTCATTCTGACTAAGATAGGCAAATAACTCTCCATAAGTAGCACCAATTGTCGCGCTAACTTCATTCATAGTACAAGTTGCTTCAATAAACAAGTAATGTTGTTCAGGCACATCAACAATTGAAGCTTCAGATGAACGGCTAGGTAAGCTTTCACACTTTTCTTTTAAACCTTGCAGTCCTGCTTCAAAATCAGGCCCTGCCATAGCATCAAAAAACATAGTCATAAAATGCATAAAGAAAGGCATCTCCCCTTTCATACCCCAAGTTATATGCGTACCCTCTTCATTCTCTTCAAAATTCCAGAAACCATAGGCTGGAGGCATTCCTTCAAAATTAAGTTCCGTGTTAATGGAATCAGCAAAACTAACTGCTGTTATTTCCAAAGAACCAAAACCATCTACACCTGTCCAACTCATTTTAGCATCTTTTCCATATCTTTCTCCTGTATATTCTGTAACTATAGTAGTGTCTTTCTCCCACCAAGTTGCCCAAGTATGCCAAGTTTGCAAATCAGTTACCTCACCAAACACCACATAGGCAGGTGCATCTATTGTTATACTTCTTTGCATCTTATATTTCCCTGAAATAAATAAATTGAAAGTGCAAAAAGCAAGGAAACAAATCAATGTCCATTTTAGAATTTGTTTTAAAGCATTTATAATCGTAATGTTTTTAGGTATAGGTCTGCAAATTACAAAAATACTTTAAATTTGGGCTTTCAAAATTAAAACCTACACTCATGATGAAAAAAATAGGAATCCTACTACTTGCTGGCTTAGGAGCAAACGCACAGGACAAAGGACAATTTGAATCCTACTCCAATCCTTTTTACGGAACCATTATAAGCGAATCAAACAAATACGATAAAGGCAAAAAAGAAGAATACAAATCCTTTAAAATGAATTTTGATGGCAAACAAATTCCACAAAGCCTTGAAGAATTCTCAATTGTTAAGGCGGAAGATCCTATTTCACAAGGTAATACAGGAACATGTTGGTGTTTTTCAACTACCTCATTTTACGAAAGTGAAATTCACAGAATAACAGGTAAGACAATAAACCTTTCGGAACTATACCCAGTCTATTTTGAATACATTGAAAAAGCGAGAGGATTCATAACTACAAGAGGGAAAACACATTTAGGAGAAGGGTCAGAAACCAATGCTGTACAAAGAATGATGGATTTGTACGGCATTGTACCTGCTGAAGCTTATGAAGGAAAACCAAGCGATCAACCTTACTATAATCATGCAAAAATGTTTGGTGAATTTGAGGCTTACTTAAAAAACTGTAAGCAAATCAATTTTTGGGATGAAGAAGCAATTCTATCCAATATCAAATCTATTTTAGACCATTATATGGGAGCTCCTCCCGCTTCATTTAAATACAATGGAAAAACTTATACGCCAAAATCATTTTTGAAAAATGTAACCAAACTTAAGCCAAATGACTATGTTGACTTTATGAGTTTGATGCAAAAACCATATTGGAGCCAAGAAGAATATAAAGTTCCTGACAACTGGTGGAGAAGTGATGCATACTATAATATACCGTTAGATGAGTTTATGTTTGCTATTAAGAATGCAATTGAAAATGGTTATTCAATCTCAATAGGTGGAGATGTTTCAGAAAGTGGATATTCATCAACTAATGATGTTGCAATGGTTCCTTCTTACGATATTCCATCTAAATTTATTGATGAGAATGCAAGGCAATTCCGTTTTTCTAACGGAACTACAACTGATGATCATGCTATACATTTAATTGGTTATAAAATTGATAGTAATGATGACTGGTGGTTTTTAATAAAAGATAGTGGATCAGGAGCCAGAAATGGAAATTTCCCTGGATACTATTTTTACCATGAAGATTATGTAAAACTTAAAATGATGACTTTTACTATTCATAAGGATGCTGTGAAAGAAACTTTAGATAAGTTTAATAAATAATGAAAAAACTGCTTTTGATTTTGCTTATCCCTTTCGTAGGATTCTCTCAAAATATTAATGAGTTTTTCTTAAAAAAAGGAGAGCTCTATTTCTCTTTTGAATACAAAAATAAGTCACAGTTAAACCAGATATCTGATATTATTTCTATAGATCATAAAACAAACTCAGAAATTGCATACGCTTATGCAAATAAGAAAGAATTTACTGAGTTTTTAAAATTAGATATTGACTATACACTTATAAAAAAAGAAACTCTGAATTATAAAAATGGTAGTAAAAACAACTGGGACTACTACCCTACTTACAATGAATATACTGATATGATGACTGCCTTGGCTGATTCCTTTCCAAATATTTGCAAACTACACCATTTAGGTACATTAAATTCTGGAAGGGAGATATTAATTATTCAGATTTCTAACAATGTAGGACAAAAAGAAAATGAGCCTTCATTCCTATACACCTCATCAATGCATGGTGATGAATTAGCAGGGTATATTTTAAGTTTACGCTTAATTGACTACATCTTAAACGGATACGGAAATAATTTACGACTAACTAAACTAGTTAATAATATTGATATTTGGATTAACCCTTTAGCAAATCCAGATGGTGCTTATTATGGTGGAAATCAAGATGTATGGAGTGCAACTAGATATAATGCAAACTGGGTGGATTTAAATAGAAATTACCCTGATCCTGAAGATGGACCTCACCCTGATGGAAATTCTTACCAAGAAGAAACAAATATATTTATGGGACTTGCTGATACTTTAAACTTTTCAATATCAGCAAATATGCATGGAGGATCTGAAGTTTGCAATTATCCTTGGGATACATGGAGTAACCAAACTGCTGATGAAAATTGGTGGGAACATGTATCGCATGAATATGCGGATAGCTGCCAAACAAATAGTGGAAATGGATATTTTAACTACCTGAATGATGGAATTACAAATGGCTGGGATTGGTATGAAGTAGATGGAGGGCGACAAGACTATATGAATTACTTTAAACATTGTAGAGAATTTACTCTAGAGTTATCAGATGATAAAACTCCAAATCCAAATGATTTACCTGCCCTATGGGATGCAAATTACCCTTCACTTTTAAACTATATGGAACAATCATTATACGGAATTAGAGGAATAGTTACCGACAGCATAACAGGAAACCCTTTAAATGCAAAAGTAGCAATCAATGGTCATGATGTTGATAGCTCACATGTATATGCTAATCTTCCAATAGGAAATTACCACAGGTACTTACATCAAGGAAATTACAATATTACTTTTAGTAAAACTGGCTACTACCCTAAAACTATTAACGCAACTATTTTAAATAATAATGCTACAATTGAGGATGTTCAACTTGTTCCTTTCAGCACATCACAAGTTCAGGAAATCAATCCTTTACAATACACACAACAAAGTTTTGATTTACTAGGAAGACCAAGTAATTCGAATAACAACCTTCAGCTTAACAAAACAAAAAACGGAACAATAACTAAACAAATTACAATACAATAAATGAAAAAATTACTGACACTCATCATCTGCTTACCCCTATTTACATTAGCACAACAAACCATAAACGGAACTATTAACCATGGAGGATTACAAAGAGATTACACTTTGTATGTTCCTGCATCCTATTCACCTGGAAATGATTTACCATTAGTCTTAAATTTTCATGGGTACACTTCCAACGCTTGGCAACAAGCATTTTACAGTAATTTTAACACTGTTGCTGACGCAGAAGGTTTTATTATTGTATACCCTGATGGGACTTTAGATAATCAAGGAACTACTCATTGGAATGTAGGATGGGGAGGAAGTACAGTGGATGACATAGGGTTTACTTCTGCTCTTATTGATTCTATCTCTACAGAATACAGTATAAACCAAGATAGAGTCTACAGCACAGGAATGTCAAATGGAGGGTTTATGAGCTACCAATTAGCTTGTGAATTAAGTGATAGAATTGCAGCCATTGCATCAGTTACAGGAAGTATGAACCTTGGCTGGCTCAATAGTTGTAACCCAAACCACCCTATGCCAGTTATGGAAATACACGGAACTTTAGACCCAACAGTATCCTATAACGCGAGTAGTTTTACAGAATCAATTCCTGATATTTTAGATTTTTGGGGAAACTTTAACAATTGTAATAGCACTCCTATTATAAGTAATGTACCTGATATAATTACTACAGACGGATGCACTGCTGAACATCAAATCTGGGAAAACGGAGACAATGGAGCTACAGTAGAGCATTATAAAATAATTGATGGAGAACACACTTGGCCAGGTGCACTTGCAATTGCTGGAGTTACTAATCAAGATATTAATGCCTCAGAAAAAATTTGGGAATTTTTTAATAAATACAATATTAACGGATTAATTAACTCAACCAACACAAGTAATATAAGCACTGAAAAATCACCAGAATTAATTAAAATTATTGATGTTTTAGGAAGAGAAGCAACACCAAAACAAAAAGGCATTTTGTTTTATATTTATGAAAATGGAACAGTAGAACAAAAGTTAAGTATTAAGTAAATGATTACTACTATTGTAATATATGATGGCGATTGTCAATTTTGTAAGAAATGGACAAAGTTTGCACAAAGTAAATTGCAAGATAAAACAATATCATTTTTTCCTTTCAACTCTGTTGAAGGAATAAAAATTGAAGAAGAATTTCTAATCGAAAATCAGGAATCTGTAGTTTATATTCAAAATAATGTTGCCTTGTTTAAATCCAAAGCAGTATTAAAAATTTGTAGTCAATTACAATTCCCTTATAATTGCTTAGTATTTGCCAAAATTTTACCTACTTTTCTGCTTGACTTTGCTTATGATTTTATAGCAAAAAGAAGACTTAAATTAACAAATAACAAACAATGTTGCAATGGGAAGTAATGTATTTGGAGAACCTTTAATCAGTTGTAGTCAAACCCCTTTAACAGGATACTTTCGTGATGGTTGCTGCAATACTCACGAAACCGATTCAGGATTACATACAGTTTGCATTGTAGCTACTGAAGATTTTTTACAATTTTCTTATAGTGTAGGAAATGATTTGTCCACTCCCCTTCCTCAATATGGTTTTCCTGGAATAAAACCAGGAGATAAATGGTGTTTATGCGCTTTGCGTTGGAAAGAAGCCCTACAACACAATTGTGCACCAAAAGTTGTACTAGAAGCAACTCATGAAAAAACACTTGAGGTAATTCAATTAACTGATTTGATAAGATATGCTTACAAATAAAGCTATGTTTGATATTGTAATTCTTACCGATCACCGCTATGTAAATCCTAAAAAAGCAGATTGGTATACTCAGCAAGTTTTAGATGAAGACAGTCTATTACAAACTGCACTAGAAAATAAAGGACTAAAAGTTTGTAAGAAGGATTGGGCAGATAAAGGTTTTGACTGGACAACTACTAAGTACGCTATCTTCCGAACTACATGGGATTATTTTGAGCGCTTTGATGAATTCTTCATTTGGCTAGAAAATACCAAAAAGAAAACAACATTTATTAATTCTTCTGAAATAATCAATTGGAATATTGATAAGCATTACTTGCAAGATTTAGCAAAAAACAAGATTAATATTGCTCCTACTTTATTTATTGAAAAAGGAGATAAAATAACTTTATTAGCACTTTTTACAAAAGCAAAATGGAATGAAGCTGTACTGAAACCAGCTATTTCTGGAGCAGCACGACACACTTACCGAATTACCCCTAGCAACTGTTCAGAAGTTGAAGCCGTATTTCAAGAGTTAATAGAAAGTGAGAGTATGCTTTTTCAAGAGTTCCTTAACAACATAACTAAAAAAGGAGAAATATCACTAATACTAATTGGCGGTAAATATACTCATGCTGTTAAAAAAATTGCTAAAAAAGGTGATTTTAGAGTGCAAGACGACCATGGTGGAAGGGTGGAAAAATACACCCCAACTAAAGAAGAAATTGTATTTGCTGAAAACTGCTTAACAGCAAGTCCTTATAAACCAATGTATGTCCGTGTAGATATTGTTTATGATAATAATGATAAACCTTCTTTAAGTGAATTAGAATTGATTGAGCCAGAGTTATGGTTTAGATTTTTTCCAGAGGCTGCTGAAAAACTAGCGGAGGAGATAAATAAATTGTCATTCTGAATAAAATGAAGAAACGCTCTTTGTTCGGCAAGTTCAACATGACAAATATTAAATAAAAAAATCCTTTAAGGAAATATCAAAATAATTACAAATAGCATTAAGTGTACTAACACTAACATTTGTTTTCCCCACTTCAATTCTAGCAATATGAATATTTGTATCGTTATAGAATGCTTCTTGGGTAATGCCCTTTTCCTTGCGTAATCCTTTAATACGATTAGCAATTTGCTTTAATAATTCTTTATCTGATAATTGTGCCATTTCGTTTGGCAAATTCCAAAATACTAAAAAACCTCACAATGACGAATTTGTCAGTTTTGTAAATTTATTATACATTTGTGGAAAATACTTAATTATGAAAAAGCAAATAATCTTAATTCTTACAGTTTCTACCCTCATTATATCTTGCTCAAAAGAAAAGGCTGAACAAAGGGAATGTGAATTACAAAACATAAGCTACATAGATATAGTCAATAATGATAATGAGGGCTATTACATGTCTATTGACGGAGTATTTAAACAAATAATAAATGGCGATTCTTACTTAAATGATTATGAGGTTAGTGCTGGAACTCACACATTAAAATTTGAAGAAATTAATTATATCCTTTGGCCAAATATTGATGAAGGAACATATTATTTTGGAGAATGTGACCACAAAGCTATTAGCTTTGGTGATAATGACACAGGTAAATAACTAGCCCAACACCTTCCAAATAGTACCCAATACTCCTGCTACAGCAATAAGGGATTTAAAAAAAGAGGACCAAAATTTTAGTCCTCTTATCTTTTGATAAACTGCAATTACATAAGCTACAACAACTGTAATTATCAGCAATATGTAGAGTGTCATCTATTTTGCTGAAAGCAAAAATACATCAAATTCAATTTCATCTTTTATAAGGTAATCTCCTAGGTCTTCAAAAAAGTTTCCTGAGTTATAAGTTACATTCCATTTAGTACGGTCAATCTTAATGTTTGCAGTTGCTAAAAAATTAATTCCATTTACATTAACATTTGCGTCAAAAGCAATAGGATGAGTAATCCCTTTAATCGTTAAACTAGCAACAATAGAATAGTTATTCTCTGTTCCTTTAACTGCCTTTACAATTGTTATTGTAGCTGTAGGGAATTGTTCAACATCAAAAAAATCTTCATTCTTTAAATGCCCCTCTAATTTTGCACTGTATTCTTCTGATTCTATATCAGTATTCTTAATTGAGCTCATATCAATACTAAACTGACCTCCCACTAAAGTACCATGATTAATCATTAACATTCCTTTTTTAATGTTAATTGTTCCTTCATGTGATGATGCTACTTTGGAACCTATCCACTTTACAGTTGAACTTTTAGTATCTACCCTTACATTATCGGTGTGAGGTTTAGTTGCAAAACTAAATGTTGTTATTACTGCTAGTAGTACAGTTAAAATTGTTCTTTTCATGATTTTATTTTTTAATTTATTGCTCAAAAATACATAAATTTACGGCACAAACAAATGTTATGATAGTCATTAAAAAATTTACTTTCAAAAATAAAGCCTTAAGGGAACAGGCTTTTGCCATTCGCCACCAAGTTTTTGTAATTGGTCAAAACTGTCCTGAAGATTTAGAATATGAGTTTGAAGAAGAATCTACTCACTTTTTATTATTAGAAAACAATATTCCTTTAGCTACTGCCCGCCACAGGAAAACAGAAAAAGGATTTAAACTAGAACGCTTTGCAGTACTAGAATCTGCTAGAGGAAAAGGTTTTGGAATGCAAGTACTACAATCTATATTACATGACTTAAAAGATGAAAAAGAGATAAAATATATGCATGCCCAACAACAAGTAATTCCTTTTTATGAAAAAGTAGGGTTTGTAAAAGAAGGAAATCTATTTGAAGAGGCCGGAATTATGCACTACAAAATGGTGTATAACGCTTAGCTCTTTACTGCATTTAATACTTTTGAAGTCCAATTATAAGTATCTTCAATTTTACCTTTTTGAATTCCCTGTAACTGAGTTTTTAACCTTAAAGCAAAAGAATCTTCTTGTGCTTCAATCACCATTCTATCTTCACGAAAAGTAATTGTATTAATTGGGTTTACTGTAACAGCTGTACCAGTACCAAAGGCTTCTTTTAGTGTTCCATTTTTAAAGGCTTCCACTACTTCTGAAATCAGTATCTTCCTCTCCTCAACTTTTATTCCATTATCTTTAGCTAAGGTAACAACACTATCACGAGTAATTCCTCCTAAAATACTATCCGAAAGTGAAGGCGTAATTAAAGTATCCCCTATTCTGAACCAAATATTCATAGTTCCTGACTCTTCAATATACTTATGCTCTTTTGCATCTGTCCAAATTAGTTGCTGAAAACCTTTTGCATTTGCCTGTTTTGTAGGATAGAATGAAGCTGCATAATTTCCTGCTGCCTTTGCATAACCTACACCACCTTGTGGCGCTCTAGCATAATGCTCTTCTACTACTAAATTCATTTCTCCTGCATAGTATTTTGTGGTTGGAGAGGTAATAATAATGAAGGTGTATTCATCTGATGATGAAGCTTTAACACACTCGCCTGAGGCAAAAATAAAAGGACGGATATATAAAGAATACCCTTCTTCTTTTTTACACCAAGCAGAATCTAACTTTAGTAATTCATCCAAACCATTCATAAAAATATTTTTATCAATTAATGGAATTGATAATCGTTCAGCTGATTGGTTTAAACGTTTAAAATTTTCATCCTTACGGAATAATAAAATTTCATCTGAATTATTTTTAAAGGCTTTCATTCCCTCAAAAACTGACTGACCATAGTGTAAAACTTGTGCGCCTGGCGCCATAGCTATAGGTCCATAAGGCAAAATCTCTGCTTCACTCCACTTTCCGTTTTTATAATTACAAACAAGCATATGATCAGAGAAAACTGTACCAAAAGGCAGATTAGAAAAGTCAGTTGAGTTTAATCGTGAAATGCTAGTTTTTGTAATTTTCATAAGCGTTAATTCCTTATTTTTAAAGAGTTGCAAAAATATAAAAAAAGAGGGGACTAAACCCCTCTTTTCCAACCTAAAAAACCATAAAAAACAAGTTTACTTAACCACAAGTAATTTTTTAGTTGTTATTACTGAGCCATTAGCACCAGTAATATTCACAAAGTACTGTCCACTTTTTAAATCAAAATTCTTAATCAAAATATGATTTCCTGATGATAATTTTAATTGCTCAGAAGATACCTTAACCCCAAGTACATTATAGATATCAACTGCTATATCTTGTCCATTATCTATACTTAAAGGAAGTGTAAAGCTATTACTAGCAGGGTTAGGGTAAATATCATTTACGATAACCCCATTAATTTCTTCAATATCAGTAGTATTATTCGTTACTTCAATCTGAACTGTTTCATCATAATAAAAGAAATTATCAGAAATACGGAATACTGTCAAATAAGGATTAGCACGTACTTGACTCACATCAGGAGTCCAAGCAAAAGTTCCCTCAATTTCATTTCCATTACCTGTTGATACATAGCTAAAAGTAGATGGTGAAGTAGATAAACCAAATGACTCACCAAAAGCACTCATACTTACCACATCATTAACATCAGCATCTGAAGCTAATAAATGTACTTGATAATTTTGCCCAGGAGCAATTTTAACATAAGGATACCCTAATGAGTTTGTTGGCACACTATTCATATTAGAAATAATTGGCATAGCATTTGAAGTGTCAGGAACAACAACAAATTGCATATCCCTACTCATAGCACCCACTAGTACACCATTTCTGTATTCTTCTATTGCAAATGAAGCAACAAAATTACCAACCATTTTTGCATCCCAAGAAATTTCACCTGTTATTGAATCAATAGAAAAGAGTCCAGTTGCATTAGAATAAGTAGTATCTGATAAATTTTCATACCCCATAACAACTGAAGGTACTGTTGCTCCAGAGGACAAAGGAATTGAAAGGTGCCATACTAAAGAATCACCATCAGGATCAAAAGGAAGAGGATTATATTGCCAAGCTGTATTTGTAGGCAAATAGGAAACTGGTGGCGCTAAAAATGTTGGAGATGAATTTGGACTTGAACTATCAACATTAATATAGGTTAAAAAACTCATACTTTCTGACAATGGAGATGACATATTAATAATTGCACCATTTCTACAACAATTATTCCATTTAACCATATAATATCCATTTGCCGGAAATGTAATAGTATCTACAAAATGATACACTTCTATACCATATACAGATGACATAGATGAAACAGGCCCTCCAACTCCAAAAGTTAAACTTTGAGAAAATAATAAACTATAATTACCTGAAGTGTCTAATACAAAAACATCAACAGACTGATTCAAAGACATTGGAATACCTAAAGTATCTCTATAAACATCCAATTCTATATAATAATGTGAACCAGCTGTATCAGAACTCAAATGATTTGCTGAAATTTGCCCTCCCATAAGGTGAGATGCATAAGAAGAAACTGCTATCGCAATTCCTAAACAAAGTGTAAAAAATTTTTTCATATCTGTAAATCTTTAATTATTAATGATTTTAATGCCACAAATATAAGTTAAAAAAATACTGAAGTCAAGAAATAAATTAATTTATCAAAATAATCTTATGCGTTCAAAACAAAAAAACTAATTTTAACACCAATATAAGAATATATTTTCACAAACTATTTTCTATTAAATAATCTACATTTGCAGGCAAATATAAATAATGAAGAACAAACTTGTAACAACTAATGATGGCTCTCACTCTATTTTTAATCCTGAGATAAATGAAACATATCACTCAAAACATGGAGCAATTGTTGAGGCTGAACATGTTTTTATTAAAAACGGGCTTTTAGCAGAAAATAAAAGTCAGTTTAATATATTAGAAGTTGGCTTTGGAACAGGACTAAACGCTTTGCTGACTGCACAAAAAGCAAAGCAAAAAAACATTACTATTAATTATCATGGAATTGAGCTCTATCCTGTTCCTAAAGAAAGTTATATCGAGCTAAACTTTACTGATCTAATAGGAGAAGACAAATCCGAATTACTAAAACTACACGAATGCAGCTGGGAAAAAGGAAATAAAATCAATGATTTTTTTAAGCTTACAAAAAACAAAATTTCTCTAGAAAATTATAAAAGTGATACACAATTCGATATCATTTATTTTGATGCTTTTTCCCCTGAAAAACAACCACACTTATGGAATGAAGAAGTTTTCCAGAATATGTACAACCTACTAAAAAAAGATGGATTCTTGGTTACCTATTGCGCAAAAGGAGTGGTAAAACGAACTATGAAAGCGGTTGGCTTTGAAATTGTTGTTTTAGATGGACCTCCAGGGAAAAGACAAATGACGAGAGCAAATAAATTTACTTTTGAAAAATAGCGTCCAAAATAATTTTAAACCCTTTATAAGCAAAAAAGAAAATAGCAGGGATTAACAATAATCCAATTATCAAAAAAGTATAATCGTCTGCCTTACGCACATTATTAAAACCTGCATACAAAGTAATTGCTGAAAAAAATACAGACATAGAAAATCCTGAAAGCCACATCATTCCCTTTGCTAACTTTTCTTTATTCATTATATTTATCTACAGCATTACGGACAGAACCAAATTGTTTTAATAGAGCATTAGCAGTTTCATAATCTACTTCAATTTCTTGCATTATCATTTTAGTTCCTCTATCCACTAATTTATTATTTGAAAGTTGCATATCTACCATCTTATTCCCTTTCACTTTACCTAATTGTATCATCACAGAAGTGGAAATCATATTCAGCACCAACTTTTGAGCAGTCCCTGATTTCATTCTTGTACTTCCAGTAACAAACTCAGGACCAACTACTACCTCAACAGGATAATCAGCAACTTTTGAAAGAGGAGAATTCCCATTGCAAACTATACAGCCAGTAGTAATATTTTCCTCTTGACATTTTTTAAGTGCAGCAATAACATAAGGAGTAGTACCAGATGCTGCAATACCAACAACTACATCATTTGTATTTATATTTTGCTCTAACAAATCTTCCCAACCAAGAGTAGTACTATCCTCTGCAAATTCTACTGCTTTACGCATTGCCTTATCTCCACCTGCCATAATCCCAACAACTAAACCATGATCAACTCCAAAGGTTGGGGGGCATTCTGAAGCATCAACAATTCCTAATCTACCAGAAGTACCTGCTCCTAAATATAACAATCGTCCCCCTTTTTTCATTTTGGGAACGATTGCATTAATTAGTTGTTCTATCAGAGGAATTTGTTCCTCAACCGAAAGCGCTACTGTTTTATCTTCTCTATTAATGTTTGTGAGTAAATCAGCAGTACTCATTAACTCTAAAGCATCATAATTAGAATCCGATTCAGTAGTTTTTTTCATTTAGTATAATGATGGGAATTTAGTTGGATTTACTTCACTCATCATTCCATAAACTTTTTCAAAAATATCTTCTGCAGATGGTTTTGTAAAATAATCACCATCCTTACCATATGGAGGACGGTGAGCTTTAGCAGCTAAAGTTTGTGGTTCCGAATCTAAGAAATTATAAGCATCTTGTTCTTCTACAATCTTTTGTAAAATATATGCAGAAGCACCACCTGGAACATCTTCATCAATAACTAACAAACGATTAGTTTTCTTAACAGACTCTACAATATCATATGTTAAATCAAAAGGCTCTAATGTTTGTGTATCAATTACCTCACAAGAAATACCTGCTCTTTCTAATTGGTCAGCAGCATCCATTACCACCCTCCAAGTACTACCATAAGTCACTAAAGTAATATCACTTCCTTCTCTTGTAATTTCTACTTTTCCTAAAGGAACTCTGAACTCACCAATATTATTTGGTAATTTTTCTTTAATCCTATATCCATTCAAACACTCAATAACCATTGCAGGATCATTCGACTGCATTAAAGTATTGTAGAACCCTGCAGCTCTTGTCATATCTCTTGGTACACACAAATACATTCCTCTTGTACCATTCAACAACATTCCCATAGGAGAACCAGAATGCCAGATTCCTTCTAGTCTGTGCCCTCTAGTACGAATAATTAATGGCGTAATTTGTCCACCATGTGTTCTATAATGTAATGATGCAATATCATCCACCATAGGTTGGAAACCATAAATCACATAATCCAAATATTGCATTTCTGCAATTGGTTTTAATCCTCTTAATGAAAGTCCGATTCCTTGTCCAATAATAGTTGCCTCTCTAATTCCAGTATCTGCAACTCTACTTTCACCAAACTTTTCCTGTAATCCTTCTACTCCTTGATTTACACCACCAATTTTACCAACATCTTCACCAAAAATCATAGCCTCTGGTATAGCATCAAACATATGATGGAAGTTATCTCTTAAAATAATTCTTGCATCTACCTCTTCAGCATTTGCATCATAAGTAGGCTTTACCTCTTCTACCTTAAGTACTGAAGTAGAAGTCTCATTGTATAATTTTGTATTATATCTCTGGTAATTTTCAGAATTGATTCTGTTAATGAAATTACGCAAAGTTGCTTTTTCAGCAATTTTTTCGCTTACAATCATTCCTAAAAGAATTCTTGCTTTACTCATAAAATCTCTTCTGAATAAACCAAACATTGCTGATTGATTAATATCTTTAATCCACTCTGCAATTTCAGGAATATTTACCTGTGCTGAAATAGAATTAAAAATCCCTAACAACTCTTTCCATTCTGCTTTTATAGGCGCTTGATATTCTGTCCAAGCTTCTTTCTTTTGTTTTTTTACTGAATCAACTGATTCTTTGTCAATTGCATCTAATTCTTCCAAAGTAGCTATACTACTTTCAACAATCCATTCCTTAAATTTCTTATTACAATCAAAATCAATTTCCCATTGTAATCTTTCTTTACTCTTATATCTTGCGTGCGAACCAGAAGTAGAATGTCCTGTTGGCTGTGTCATTTCTACAACATGAATAATAGAAGGAATATGCTTTTCTCTTGCTAATTTTTCTGCTTTTTCATAAGCTGCAATTAATGCAGGATAGTCCCAAGCTTTTACTTTTACGATATCATAACCAGCTCCTTTTTCATCCATCTGGAAGCCTTTCAACACTTCTGAAACATCCGATTTTGTCATCTGTACATCATTCGCAACTGAAATTCCGTAACCATCATCCCAAACAGAGATAACTGCAGGAACTTGTAATACCCCAATTGCATTTACTGCTTCCCAAAAATGCCCTTCAGCACAAGATGAATTACCAATTGTAGCCCATGCAATTTCAGAACCACCATTCGTAAATCCTGGTTTTGATTTTGCTAATTCTGGGTTATCTCTATATACTTGTGATGCTTGTGCCAAACCAACCAATCTTGGAAATTGAGAAGCCAAACAAGCCATATCAGAAGTTGAATTATTTTGCTCCATTAAGTTTTTCCAACTTCCATCCTCATTTAAAAAACGAGTTCCAAAATGATTCATCATTTGACGAGAACCTGAAGATGGCTCTCTTTCTAATTCTGGATCACCATACAATGCTGAAAACATATGTTTTGGAGAATATTGCCCCAAAGCAGTCATTAATGCTTGATCTCTGTAGTATCCTGCACGGAAATCACCATGTCTAAAAACTTTAGCCAATGCAATTTGTGCTAATTCTTTTCCATCACCAAAAATACCAAAACTACCTTTTCCTGAAAGCACATCTCTCCTTCCTTGTGCTCCAGATTCTCTAACTTCAGAAGCTAATCTGTAATCAGCTAAAATAGTTGCTTTAAAATCGTCCTTTGATATCTTCTTGCTTGCTGTTTTCACTTTTGTACTCATCTTTTTCAAATTTTAATTTTCGGACGGCAAAAATAGTCATAAATAATGATAAAATGCTGTTTTCTCCATCATGAAAAATTACACTAAAATAAATACTATAATAATTGGTTGTGATTTAGAAAATATTTCTAATTTTGCAGCCCCTCAATAATGAGGACTAATCACAGAGATGGTTTAACCAAATTAAAAGAAAAAAATGGCAACAAGAATTAGACTAGCAAGACACGGTAGAAGAAAACAAGCATTTTACCACATTGTAGTAGCTGACCAAAAAGCTCCAAGAAACGGAAGATACATTGAAAAATTAGGAATCTATAATCCTAACACTAACCCTGCAACAATCGAATTAGATTTTGATGGTGCTGTAAACTGGTTATTAAAAGGCGCACAACCTTCTGACACGGTAAGAGCAATGCTTTCTTACAAAGGAGTAATGATGAAAAAACACTTAATGGCTGGTGTAGCTAAAGGTGCTTTTACTCAAGAAGAAGCTGAAAAAAGATTTGCTACTTGGATGGAAGCAAAAGAAAACAAAGTAGCTGATAAAAAATCAGGATTAGAAAATGCTGCAATTGCTGCTGAAAAAGCTGCTTTAGCTGCTGAAAAAGCTAAGAGTGATGAAAGAGCTGCTGTATTAGCACTTAAAAATTCTCCAATGATAGAAGAAACTACTGAAGAAGAAGTTGCAGTTGAAGAAACTTCAGAGGAAACTACTGAAGAAGTTGTAGCTAAGGAAACTCCAGCAACTGAAGAAGTTGTTGAAGAGTCAAAAGCAGAAGAAGCTCCTTCAGCTGAAGAAAAATCAGAAGAAGCTTAATACTCATATAATGCAAAAAAAAGATTGCTTCTTATTCGGAACAGTTTTTAAATTGCATGGCTATAAAGGGGATGTCAATATCTATAATGATGATGACATCCCTTTTGATTTTTCTACACTTGACTATTTTCTTATTGAACTTAATAATGAATTAGTCCCTCACTTTATTGAACATGCACGAAAAACAAAAGCCAATGTTGTATTAGTAAAGTTTGAAGACACAAACAATGAGACAACAGCCAAGAAAATACTCAAACAAAAAGTATATTTACCCAAAGAATGGCTCCCTAAAACAGATGCAACTGAAATCACAGAGAAAACGCTAATTGGCTATTCTGTTGTTGATATTCATTTTGGAGAATTAGGACAAATCACCTATATAAATTCACAGACATCACAACAATTAATATATGTTGAAAAAGATGGCACAGAATTTTGCTTCCCAATGCACGAAAAATTTGTAAAAGGAATTGATCCAAAAGAAGGAATTATGCAAGTAGAAATTCCTGAAGAATTGTTAGACTTAAACTAACTCCTCTACAAAATTAATCCCGTTTTCTTCCAACTCCTTTAATACAGGAACATAAATATCTTTTGTAGTAGGTATTTTTATACCAGTTGAATTAATTTCACCATTTAAAATTAACTTAGTAGCAATAGCTACTGGCAATCCTACCGTTTTTGCCATTGAAGTATATCTTGGATCATCACCAAAAACAAGTAATGAAGAGTTTAATTTCTTTTGCTCTCCATTTTGAAAATACTCAAACTGATGTTGCATTACAATCATATCTTTATCCTCAGCTCCGAGTGTCCATTTACTTTCGCAAATTTCCTGTAATATTTGAGCAGGACTAGCATCTTTTATACCAGATTTGTTTTCTGAAAAAATTCCTAACCAAGCTATTTTTTGAAAAATAACTGAATCAGCAGTTAAGTTAAATTGCTTGCATAATTTTTCTTCAACCGTTAAAGCATCATCAAAAGGCAAGAACATATTAATAAACTCTCTATTAGTTATGCTTGCAGAATTCTCTAGTTTATAAGTATCATCAGTCATACCCAATTGCACAAAAACATTCCAAGCTTCTGAATACCCTTTCCGTCTTAATGTTCCCCTAAACAATGTTGGGATATTTTTCAACCCGTAAGACTTTCTATAAGAAAGAGAATCTCTATTAGCATAGCCTTCAAACTCTCCAGCATCTAATACTTCCATCTGTTCAGTGCGCTCAAACAAACTTGTATAAGGAATGTATTTATAATCTCCATTCTCAATATATTGTGCAGTGCCTTGCCCAGCTAACACTACATTTCTTGGATTCCAAGTAAATTTATAATTCCAAGGATTATTATCATAATCAGGATGTACTAAACCTCCACAAAAGGACTTAAATGAAGTAAGTTCTCCTCCATTTTCCTTAATTTCATCTATCACTTGCATAGCTGACATATGATCAATTCCTGGATCCAAACCAATTTCATTTAATAATAAAATCCCAGCTTGTTTTGCAGCTTCATCAAGCTCAGCAATTTCTGCAGAAACATAAGATGCTGTAACTAAGTTTTTCTTTAACCTTACACAATCCTTTGCAACTGTAATATGCAAACTTGCCGGAAGCATTGAGATAACAATATCAGCTTTTTCTATTTCACCTTCTCTTTGCTGCTCATCTGTAACATTAAAGAAGATAGCTTTCCCATTTTCATTACTTCCAACTGCCTCTTCAGCCAACTCTAATGAGAAGTCTGCTAATGTGACTTGCCAGTTATTGGCAGCTGAATTATCCAATAAATACTTGATTAATGTTACTGCCGACCTTCCTGCTCCTATTACTAATATTTTTTTCATTTGCTTTGTAAAATTGAATGGCTAAAGTATTATTTTTGCTTGACTAAATAAAACAAAATGACAACAGATAAATTTATAAAAGTTGCAATCTTTCTTGCAGTAACAGCAGTTGCATTAGGCGCTTTAGGTGCTCATGCCTTAAAAGAGATTCTTGCATCAAGCCAATTACAATCTTTTGAAACAGGCGTAAGATATCAATTTCTTCATGCTTTGGCAATTTTACTTTTAGCATTAAATGATGAAAAATTTAATCATCAATTAAAAAGAAGCCTATACTTAATGAGTGCAGGAATATGTTGTTTTTCATTCTCAATCTATTTACTAAGCCTCCAAAATACTTTTGGGGTTTCTTTATCTTTTCTAGGACCAATCACTCCCATAGGAGGACTATTATTAATAAGTGCCTGGATTATGTTATTCTTTAGCATTAAAAAACAGGCTTAATTTAATTGTGTAAAGGATTAATCTTTAACTTTGCCTCCCATAAAACCAAAACGAAAAACGATTATGACCGAAACAGGCAAGCGAGCTAACAATGCTACCATCTCTGATTTAGGAATAAAAAATGCTACTGCACACTGGAACTTATCTCCAGAAGAATTAGCAAGCATTTCAATTGAAAAAGGACAAGCAACGCTAACTTCCACAGGAGCAATCAACATCAATACTGGCGAGTTCACTGGCCGTTCGCCAATGGATCGTTTTATTGTGAGAGATGCTATTACTGAAGAATCAGTATGGTGGGGAGATGTTAATTTATCCTTTGACGAAAATAAATTTGATGCACTACACCAAAAAGTATTGAACTACTTAAGCGAAAAAGAGCTTTATGTAAGAGATGCATATGCATGTGCTGATGAAAAATACAGAATGAATATTCGTGTGGTAAACGAATATGCTTGGAGTAATATGTTTGCTCACAACATGTTCTTACGCCCTACTGATAGTGAAATTGAGAATTTTGATGCAGAATGGACTATTCTAAATGCTCCAGGGTTTATGGCAAAAGCTGAAGTAGATGGTACTCGTCAGCATAACTTTGCTATCCTTAATTTTACAAAAAAGATTATCCTTATTGGCGGTACTGGTTATACTGGTGAAATCAAAAAAGGAATTTTTTCAGCTCTTAACTTTATATTGCCTTTCCAAAAGAATGTACTTTCAATGCACTGTAGTGCCAACACTGGTAAAGAGGGTGATACTGCTGTATTCTTTGGATTATCAGGAACAGGGAAAACAACTCTTTCAGCTGACCCAAACAGAAACTTAATTGGTGATGATGAACATGGCTGGAGTGGCGATACAGTATTCAACTTTGAAGGAGGTTGTTATGCTAAATGTATCGACCTATCTGCTGAAAAAGAACCAGACATTTTTGCTGCTGTTAAGCCAGGAGCTTTATTGGAAAACATTTCCTTTTTTGAGGGAACGAATGAAGTAAACTATGAGGATACTACTATTACTCAAAATACAAGAGTTAGTTATCCAATTGAACATATTAACAATATTGCAAAACCATCATTAGGAAAAAATCCAAAAAATATTTTCTTCCTTACAGCTGATGCTTTTGGGGTTTTACCCCCTGTATCTAAGCTAACTACTGGACAGGCAATGTATCATTTCATTTCAGGATATACTGCTAAAGTTGCAGGAACTGAAGCTGGAGTTACTGAACCACAAACTACATTCTCAGCTTGTTTTGGCGCACCATTTATGCCTTTGCATCCAACAAAATATGCTGAAATGTTAGGAGATAAAATGCAAGAACATAATGTGAATGTTTGGCTGATAAATACAGGCTGGTCAGGTGGTGTATATGGTGTCGGTGAGCGTATCTCTTTAAAATACACAAGAGCTATGATTACAGCTATCCTTAATGGAGAATTGAAGGATGCTGACTATACTAAACATGAAGTATTTGGATTAAATATGCCGACTGCATGTCCTAATGTTCCTTCTGAAATATTAAGTCCTAAAAACACATGGGGAAATAAAGATGCATATGATGCTAAAGCTAATGAATTAGCTGATGCTTTCAACAAAAACTTTGCACAATTTGCTGATAATGCAAATGCTGAAATTTTAGATGCTGCACCAAAGTCTACAATAAGAAGTTAATCACCTAAAATTTAAATAAAAAAAGAGCAACTATAGTTGCTCTTTTTTATTTAGATTCTCTCACTGATTAGTATTGTGTATTTTTTCTTTCAGCAAAAAAATCACCCTGTTTAAAAATAAAATTACCTTAAAATAAGCTTTTTATTCATTTCAGTAAAGGATGATTTTATCTTAACTAAATAAACCGATTTAGCATAATTCTTTAGGTTGATTTGTTTTTCATATATCCCTGAAAACTGAATTAACTCCTCTTCAAATATAACTTCAGTTAAAACATTATAAATAGTAACTATAAAGTCATCATTTATAGCACTTTCAAAACTAATTGTCACCAAACCATCAGATGGGTTAGGATAAATACTAATGTCAGATAAGATCTCACTATCATCAATTACACTAACATCATCAATTATAAAATAAGCAGTATCACTTATACAATTATAAGCATCAGTAACTAATAACCAAAATGAACCTGAAGTTGAAGGTGTAATAAATGCTGTTGTTTCTCCTGTATTCCACAAATATGAGTATGGCATCATTCCATTAATAACATTAGCATAAAGACTACCATTTTGTGAGTAGATTTGAATATTTACATCAGAAAAAGAAAGATGAGAAGTAACAATACTATCACACGAGTTTATTAATTGCAAAGTATCATCATATATTCCTGATGTCGTGTACAGGTTATCATCTACTAGGAAACTATCACCTTCACATAAAAATACTTGCTGTGTGCTATAAACATAAGGTGTTACCGAAAGATGAGTAGTTATAATACTATCACAATTATCTGCTGTAGTAAGTATTTCTGAGTAAATACCAGGATAGTAGTAAACATTATTTCCTATAATATATGAATCTCCTTGACAAATAGTTGCTTGTACAGTATAGTTTCCTCCTCCGACAACTTCAATATCAAGAACAACAATACTATCACAACCTTGAGAAGTAGTGAAGGTTGTAGTATAAAATCCTGTTTGCGAATAATTAGTATTATTAACAAATAGATTATCTCCATTACAAATAGAATATTTTATGGTATCCTGATAACTTTCATATACCATTAAGTTAGTTGTTATAACACTATCACAACTACCAAAAATAATTGTGTCAATATAAGTCCCTGTACTATTATATACATTATTACCAACTTGGAAAGTTCCACCACCACAAATATTTATTTGTTGACTAAAAGTAGCATTTTGTCCTACAGAAAGCTGTGTAATAATAATACTATCACAACCAAAGCTAGTAGTAAATGTATCAATATAAGTACCAGATACTGAATAATAATTATTACCAATAAGCACACTGTCACTAATACAAATTCCAATATTATCTGTATTTGTAAAGTCATTATTAATTATAGCATCAACATTAGAAATTGCTGAGACACAAGGATCAGCCTGAACTTCCCAATCATAAAAGAAATAATAATACCCTGCTGAAGCATCAGTGCCTGTTATTGCTATAATATTACTTATATTATACGGAAATACCGCCCCTGAACTTGTTCTGTATAAATCAGAATTTGGAGCACTAACACCTAATTGCATATTATTTTGAATTGGTAAAACAAAATTCAAGTTTACTCTAAATCCGTTAGGAGAAAATGGAATATAAACTGTAGTATCACTTATAACAGCATTACTACTATTTCTTAATTCTATTGTTCTATATCCATCAGAACCAGCATAAACAAGTACTGATTTTAAAGTTGATGCTTTATAATTATCAAAAATTAAAAACCTATCTCCTTGAAAGTAACTTCCTGCACCAAAATTATTATCAACAGGCCCTCCATTAAGTATAGGGAAATTATAAGTTAACTGTGCATAGTAAGAAGTAGAAGCGCTCAGTACAGGGGTAGTAAAAGAATTTCCTGTATATAATAAATTAGTTGCACTTGTATCAGAATACCAATTTACTGTTCCATTAGTTGATAGAGCATTTAAAGTTAGTGAACTAGCTCCACAAGACTCTGATCCAATAGTTTGTAAATTTACATCAATAATTGTTAAGTGATTTGTCAATATTAATGAATCTGTACCATATTGATTACTTGCAACTAGTTTTATAGTATAATCTCCACTATTTAAGTAATTATGTGTTGGATTTTGTAGAGTTGAAGTATTACCATCTCCAAAATCCCATAACCATGCAGTAGGTCCGTTTGAAGATAGATCAGAAAAATTAATACTTGTACTACAACTTATAGTATCACTTAATGAAAAATTAACTACAGGAGTTGTAGTTGGAAACAGACAACTCCAACTTGCTTCAAATCCTGTGCCATTTACAGCCTGGTCTGCATGTAAATAGATAGTAATAGCCCCACCACTTGAAGTTAAAACTCCAGGACTTCCTGTTAAAGTATTGCAATACTGACCCAATGAGTTAGCTGTAGTATCAGCACCATCAAATATTTCTACATAATCATAATTACAATTTATTGATGAGGAAGGAGCTTCAATATCAAAACTTGTAAAGCTTAAAGTAATCTGACTACTACCTTGAGGAGCAATTGTTATCCAACTATTGTTATTGTCATAATAATTTCCAATAGGCCCCCCAGCATCATATAATGTTCCGCTACAAGCAGTTTGTACTACTCCTACTCCTGAAGGAGGTAAAGTAGTAATACATGGGTTATTAGGATCAATACTTATGATTGACTGCTGGATAATACTATCAATTCCTAAGGAACCACTAGCAGTTAAAGTAACAGTAAATGTACCATAACTAGTATAGGTATGATTTGGATTAGTTGCTGTACTTGAATTTCCATCACCAAAATCCCAAACATAAGTATTAGCATAATAAGAATTATTGTAAAAACTTACATCAGCAGGAACATTACAAAACATAGAATCACTATAAGAAAAATTAGCTATTGGTGGTGAAGTTATTTGTAAATCAATATTCCACAAACCTCTCCCATAAGTGGCTGCAATTAATTTATTAGATTGATATTGAATTTCTAATTCACTAACTATTACATTAGGCAAACTATTATTATTAAACACATTCCAGTCTGTTATTGTTGAGTCAGTAGTAAAAACGCCTAAATCAGTACCAATATATAAATTCTCATTATTACTACTTTCATCTAAAACAATACAATTAACAGGTATATTTGGTAAAGTTCCTGAAATGTTTACCCATGAATTTCCTCCATCAATTGTTTTATATACTTTTTCTGAAGAAGTGTAACCTGAAAATGTAAGCCAAACTTTATTAGCATCTGTAGGATGAACAATAATATAACTAATTGTTTTGTAAGGCAAGTTATTACTTATATTTGACCAAGAATTACCTCCATTTGTAGTAGCAAATATATTTGGTCCATCAGAAAAATAAATAACATTACTATTTGATTTAGAAACTCCTATTTCATCAATCTTACCTCCATTAGTTTCATTGTTAGTTATAATGCTCCAATTATTCCCTCCATCAGTTGTTTTATATAACTCATCATAGCCTATGTAAATAGTGTTAGGATCATTTCTATCCAATTCATAAGGTGTTTCCCATGCTCCATTGTTAGAAGGACCAATACTTGAAAAGCTATTCCCTCCATTAGTTGATTTACGAATATCTCCATAGTATAATGCTCCATACATTATGTTTGCATTAGTATAATCAATAATACATTCCATACCATCACCACCTATTACGGCATCCCAGTTATTAGTTGTTTTTAGGAATGTACCATTATCTTGAGCACCAGTAATTACTTTATCTTGCACTGTTTGTGATACCCCTAAACTATAAAATTGTGTGATTTGTAATCCATCTGAAATATCAGTCCAATTATTACCATTATCAGTAGAATAATAAAGCCCTCCATCATTTCCAGAATAGATATAATTATTTAAAGGATTATATTTTAACATGTGTTCGTCAGCATGCATATAAGTTGCTCCACCTCCACCATACCAGTGTGTGTTTATGTTCCAGCTCTGACCACCATTAGTCGACTTCCAACAATTTACCCCTCCAACAAATAATGTGTTTTCATCTTGAGGAGAAATTTCAAAAGCTAAATCATACCAAGCTTGCCCATCAGAGTCAGATCCAGTAGTTGACCAACCTAATAAGTTAGGACTATTTGCTTGCTGTGTCCATGTTAGCCCTTCATTAGTGGATTTATAAACGCCATAAAAACCATTATTATTCCCGCCAAATAAAGCATATACTACTGAAGGGTTATCTAAAGTAACTCCAACACAAGCCCTAACAACATCAGATTGTGGGGGTAAACCCGTTCCTGCTTGACTCCATGAAATTCCATTGTCAGAGGATTTGTAAATAGAAGTAGATCCATTAGAACCACCATAAATTATATTAGAATTAGTTGGGTGAAACTCCATACTTGTTATGCTAACAGAAAAAGTATTGGCAAAAGTATTTCCTCCATCAATTGAACGATAAATACCATTACTTGTTGATACTATCAAAATATTAGGATTATTTGGGTCAATCAAAACTCTATTTCCTTTGTAATACTGAGTTATATTAAAGGACAATCCTGTTGTTTGCCAAGTTGTACCTCCGTCATAGGATTTTAAAAACCCGTATGAATAAGTATCACCACCATCTCTATCACCAGTAATAATATAGATAGTATCAGGATTTAAGGGGTGTATTGCAATATCTGATACACCAAGGTTAGTTAAAAAGTCAGTTGAAGTTTGCCAAGTTTGCCCTCCATTAACTGATTTCCAAAAACCTCCTGCAGGAGCACCTACATAAATAGTATTAGCATCAGTTGGGTGAAAAGCAATTGTATTTACCCTTCCTATTCCTCTTTTTGAACCATCCGATTGCAATGGAACATTACTTGGCCCTACTTGTGTCCAAACATTAGGAGGCAGCATATTAAACTGATTATTTGCTTCCTGTAAATTATTATATTCTTCCATTAACAATTCAGGATGCTGTATTCCATCAGGAAAAACCCTTTGCTCTACAAAGTTTTCCCATCTTTTAAATTGTTTCCAACCTTTTCCTTTTTCAATTGTTTTATTTTCCCAATAGGAATTAAATTCCTCCTGTACTTCATAGAAATTTTCAGTAGGATCTTGCATCCTATCTATCCAACTTTGTGCAAATAAAAATTGAGGAACTATAAGAAAGATTAAGAGTTTTTTCATTTTAATATTTTTTACAAAATTAAAGATAATATATATTCAAAAAATAACAAAGGCATGTTTTTATATAATTCTTATGTATTCAAAGAATTGCTATTTCAACTCACTACTTTATAGTTACTCTCATTTCTACACTCCCATCATCATAAATATAGAATAAAGTAGTTTTGTCAATTACTTTAACTGGATCTACTTCTCTTCCTAGCAAGTCTGTAATTTTTAACAATTTACGTTCTGTCAATTCTGGTTTAGCCAATCTAATTACAGATCCTGGTTGAGTCCAGAAAATAAATGGAGTCCACCATGATCTGTGAGCTGAAATGTTAGGGTCACAGTAAGCTCTTGCTCCTGCTCTGTAACTCTCACCTGCAACTAAACCATATTTAATCTGAGACATAGTTGGTGCATATGTACCAAACCCACCTACTGTCTGCCAT
>Ga0206131_10000363_pt1 | contig 65235 bp, 39 predicted proteins | sample Helgoland_Spring_FD_148636 | JGI IMG/M metagenome (GOLD analysis project Ga0206131, IMG submission 148636) | Pelagic subsurface seawater microbial communities from Kabeltonne, Helgoland, North Sea - Helgoland_Spring_Bloom_20160517_1 | ecosystem: Environmental > Aquatic > Marine > Epipelagic ... | reverse complement strand
AGCACCCAATCGGTACCTGTTACGGTAACCGACTTCCCTTACCATTCGGATGCTGGTAATTACACATATCCATTATATGATAATGTATGGGACGATAATGGTGTTTCTAGATATGGTGCAAAAGGTCAAATTGGAGGTACTTTAGAATATTTTAATCTTAGTAGTAATGTTTATGTATCTCCTGGCTCATGCGGAGGGACATCTCCCCTCCCCGACGATGTTTATGCGGGTTGTGGAGGCAATGCATCCTTAGGAGTCGCAGGGAATAATGTGCGAGTATTCTCTTTTGACAAACCTGAGGGAGAATCAGTTTATACTTTAACAGTTTACGGAGGGTTATTTGACAATTTTACCGCTTACGGGCTCAAAATTATAGAATGTCCGTCTTGTTAATATGGAATTTTTTATAAATAAAAATAGTGAGTCTCCCATCCTAATTATGGAAATAGTTCAGGATGGGAGAACTGACTCATATCAGAAATTTAATGAAGAACTTGTAAACTCAGTTATAAGGTTTTCAATGAAAAGAGAGTCGGATGGTTTGGAAAAAATTATTATGAATAACTCATACATAACTGAAAAGTTATTAATAAATCCTGACACACCACGAGAGTATTACATATATTATAAATGGACTTCGAGAGATACAAACCAAAAAGGTCGTTTTATCGGAGAGTTCTCAATTACAACCAAAGACGGGATTTTAATAGCACCAATCAGGGAGCCTTTATTTATTAATATTATTTGACAAACTTTAAATTGTAGATTATCTTTGTAACAAATACCAAGAGAAATCACGTCAAAACGATGTGAGAATAATATCTCAGGTGAAAAGTTAAAAAGTATGGTCTCACAAGAAGAAATTGAAAAGTTCCTCCACGGAGAGGATGAAGAAAAATATATTGTAGCCTTAGAATATGACTATAGGTCTAATAAGATTTTTAAGGTTATTCAACACCCTACAAACGGGAAACAAATTAAAACAGACTCTTTTATACCGTTCGCATGGGTCGGCGATTTAAAGGGTAAGAATTTTTATAACGGCTCTAAACATGCACAAAAACAAGCCATGTCAGAACACGGTATTCTAATCGAAACGTTAGATACTCATGGCGATGTAAGAATGGAACAGGGTCTGAAGTATATGGTAAAGACAACCAAGACCTACTCAAACTTAGTTAACTTTTTTAAAAATGGAGGATTAAATCCTTGGGATAGAGAGAATACAAATGCGATTGCGATACTATCTCCAGTAGAACAGTATCTTTGTCAGAAACAAAAAAGATTGTTTAAGGGATTTGATGAGTATGATGAAGTACATCGTTTTGTGTTTGACATCGAGACCACAGGTTTGGATGCAAATACTGAAAAAATATTCCTAATCGGCATGAAAGATAATAGAGGTTATGAAAAGGTGATATCGGCACAAAATGAAGAGGAGGAAAAGGAGATGATTGTCGAATTTTTTAATGCCATTAATTATCTAAAACCGACATTAGTTGGTGGATATAACTCAGCGTTTTTCGATTTTCCTTTTATTTTAACAAGAGCGGAAATGTTGGGTTTGGATATAGGAAAAATAGCTAAGACCCTTAACCCCGAAAAAAAACTTAGACAAAAACAAGGGATGTTGAAGCTTGCAAATGAGATGGAAGATTATACTCAGACCATGATGTGGGGTTATAATATTGTTGACATCGCACATGCTGTTAGGAGGGCTCAGGCAATTAACTCAGACATAAAGAGTTGGGGACTTAAGTACATCACCCAATTTATCGGAGCTGAAAAGGAAAATCGTGTATACGTCAAAGGAGATAAGATTGGAAAAATATATTTTGATAATAAAGATTACTACTTCAACCCTAAAACTGGAGGATATAAAGAAGTAGGTTCTCCGGGTACAGAAAATCTTATGGAAAGGTTTCCTGGTCACTATGAAGAAGTAAATGGTGAATACCTCATCGAGAGATACCTATATGATGATATATGGGAAACCATGGTTGTCGATGAGGAGTTCAATCAAGCTAACTTTCTTCTCGCTAAACTTGTACCCACAACCTATGAACGACTTTCTACTATGGGTACCGCAACACTGTGGAAAATGATTATGATGTCATGGTCGTACAAACACAGTCTCGCAATACCTAAGAAAGGGGAGAAGAGGTCGTTTACAGGGGGTCTCTCACGACTTTTACAGGTCGGGTACTCCACTGATGTACTTAAGCTCGACTACTCGTCTCTATACCCCTCTATTCAACTCGTACACGATGTATTCCCTAAGTGTGATGTTACAGGTGCTATGAAGAGTATGTTGAAGTACTTCCGTGATACTCGTATTAAATATAAGAAGTTAGCTGCGGACCACTACACTACAGACCCTAAACTATCTTCACAGTATAATCGAAAACAACTTCCGATTAAAATTTTTATTAACGCGTTCTTCGGGTCTCTGTCTGCACCTCATGTATTTCCGTGGGGAGATATGGATATGGGGGAACAGATTACGTGTACAGGTAGACAATACCTTAGACAGATGATTATGTGGTTTATGGAACGTGGGTATGAACCATTAGTTATGGATACTGATGGTGTTAACTTCGCAGTCCCTGACGGTCGAGATGACCATAAATACGTAGGTAAAGGGTTAAACGGTCTTGTGCAAGAAGGTAAAGAGTATTCGGGTTCAGAGGCTGATGTTGCGGAATATAATGATATATTTATGAGGGGTGAAATGGGTCTTGATACCGATGGTCAATGGCCGGCAACTATTAATGTTGCTCGTAAAAACTATGCACTTCTTACCGATAAAGGTAAAGTAAAACTAACAGGTAACACTATTAAGTCTAAGAAACTACAAACGTATGTTGCCGAGTTTTTGGACTCAGGATTACGTATGTTGTTAGATGGTAAAGGTCAAGAATTCTTAGACTCATATTATGATTATGTCGGTAAGTTATATAATCGTGAAATCCCTATATCTAAAATTGCGAATAAAGCTCGTGTAAAACAGTCTATAGAAGAATATAAAGTTCATATCACGAAAAGAACTAAGTCGGGGTCTTTTATGTCTAGACAAGCACATATGGAATTAGCAATGGCAAATAACTTAAGTGTGGGTTTGGGTGATACCATATACTATGTTAATAACGGTACTCGAAAATCTCACGGTGATGTACAAAAGAAAAAAGATGAGGTTGTTATTAATTGTTATCATGTTGATGAAAAAGATATGGAGAATAACCCTAACAAGTTGGGTGAGTATAACGTTCCTCGTTATGTTACCGCTTTTAATAAAAGAATTGAACCACTATTGGTTGTGTTTTCTCCTGAAATACGAGATGAAATTTTAGTAGAGAATCCTGATGATAGACCATTATTTACAAAGACTCAAACTAAATTAGGTAGAGGGTACCCAAGAAAAGATGGGGACCAAGATACATTAGATGAGGTACTTACCCTATCTGACACTGAGAAAGTGTTTTGGGATAGTGTGGGTATCAACCCTTTCTATATGTATTTAGAAGGTACTGAAGAACTAGTCAACACCAATTATGTCGAGAAAAATAAAATTCTTATGAATTCTTTAAACCATCAGACGACATAATAAACCATCCGTCCCTTAGAAACCTAAGTTCTACAGATGCCCCATTCTGCAATTCAATCTCATCAAATTCTTCATCAATCGAATAATCTCCAACCACTAAAACATCGGTTAATGCTTTAATTGTTATGTGTTCAGTAGTTGTTGAGTCTAATTGTAACTTACAAACTTTAACGTCCTTAATGATAATTGCAGACTCTCCGTTTGTGGTATATGATTCACTACTTAAAAGTGTTGATTCTGAGGTTTTAATGGTTAGACCATTAATAATTTTTGTAACTGGTGTTGATTTAAAAATTGCCATATTATATTGAATAAAATTGTCTTGGGAATGCCCGATATTGTAATGATTTATTTAAGTTTTCAGCTTCGTTAGCCTGTCTTTCCATCATTTTATCAGGTCTTAATCTTTCTAATCTTTGAGTTAGTTCCTCGATTAGTTTTGATTTTTCGTCTTTTGATTCTGTTAAAAGGGAGTCGTACTCCATTTGTATTTCTGAGTCTGGTGTTTTTAGATTTCCTAAGTACTTTCCTCTTACCCTTCCTAAAGATTCTTTTACGTAAGCCGTAAACCACCTTCTAACCCACGTCTGTGCCGGATTATTTAACTCATCCCACAACATTTCATCTATCGGGATGTCTGAAGGTAATCTTACTATATCAGGGTTTTCAGCTAAACAAGTCTCTCGGTCATCAGTTTCATAATACCAATACCACACAACATATTGATTATATTGAATGTTACCAAAATCAAATTTACCTCCAGGTACGTTCATTAGATGAACTGCCTTTTTACCTTCAGGTAGTGCTGTAATTCTATAAGTTAAATCACCTGAGATTATTCTTCGCTTAATGTTAATGTCTTGCATTCTAAGTAACATATCAAATGCGGGTGTTATAAAATAATTTCCCTGAGAACCCATTTGAGAGAATCCCGCTCCACCACCTAATCCTACACCACCGAAACCACCGAAACCACCCATAAATGGGTCAAAAAATGCCGCGTCTAATTCTGCCCTACTAAACCATAATAACTCATTAATTTCTCTTCCTGCGGGTACCTCATAAATTTGTTGTCCAGGAACTAAGGTAATAAAATCTTTTTTTAACACTGAGTCTCCTCCGGCCTGTAAACCAACAATTTTTGAATAGGCATATGTGTATTGGGTTTCCCAATCTAAACTACGAGTTATAAACGCTCTAGTTACTGATTGTTCATCTAAATTTAATCCATATAATGATGTCCACTGAGCCTCAATTAACCAGTCATTAACATACTGTGCGTAGTCTTGAATTGATAATTCCATTAGTGAGTCCATCATTTCATCGGTAATTTCTACACCGCGTAAGGGAGCACCTAATAGGTGTTTTATACGAGTATATAGTTTACTTCTTTGTGGTTCGTTAATTGCTGACATAATGTGTTTTATATATAAATATTTAGAAATCTTTATTTATCAAGACTTATATTGAGACTCTTCGTCAAAAACATACTCTCCATTTTCAATTTGGGTGTTGTTATTATCAAATACCATTATTCCTCTGCCTTTGTTATGAAATACTAACATATCAGTTTTATATTGTTTTATAACACCAGTTCCGACCATGGTTATTTTACCGTCTTCAACAGTATAATCTCTAAATGGTTTTATTTGTACAGTTTTATCTCCATTATCAGTTCTTATAATTGCATCAACACCACCGATAGCATCTATAACACTACCTAATTCGCCGACTTTTTTTACGTTAGAGACTCCGAATACTTTTTGTAATTCTTTTACCGCTAAGTTTTCGGTTTTATCACCTTGTTTATTTCTTCTATTAACTGCGGTGTACATCGCATCAAACGTGTTGGATGTATTTTTAAATAGTCGGTCTTTCCAATGAGTGATATATTTTAAAAATCGATATAACTCTTTTATTTGTTCATTTTTACTTTTTCCGTAAAAACTAATAGGTGGATGTCCGTAGTGTTTTAATGCGACGTTAATGTCATTTTTTAAAATACAAAATGTAGTGGCGTTTGTATTGATTTTATTTAATACGGACCTGCCCCCTTCAACATTACCATTATACTCAAAGTCATATATACCTGACAGTTGTTCCCCTTGTTTTTCTCTCCAATAATCTTTAAAAATTTCTTTAAAAACTTTATCAATTAATGTACGATATTTCCATTTTATTTGAGGGTTAGTGTTAAATAAATCTATAGTTTGTCTAACTTGTTTTGAGTTACATCCCTGACTTTCAATCTCAACGAGGAGATTTTTTTTATTAAAAGATTCTTTTATTGTGGATTTAGGTTTAGATGAGTATAAACGGTTAACAAAATCCCAATTCACCACTGACCAAAAGTTTTTTATATAATCATCTTTTTTATTTCTATATTTTAAATAATAAGAGTGTTCCCATAAATCCAAACCTAATAATGGACGACCACCGTATTTAATCGTGTTCATAAGGGGGTTGTCTTGATTTGCCGTGGTCATTATTTTTAACCTATTATTTTTTGTCAAAACAAGCCATACCCACCCTGAACCAAATCTTTTTTGGGCTGCGGATTCAAACAATTTTTTAAAATTATTAAATGTTTTATATTCTTTAATAATTTTTTCATAAATTTCTCCTGAACATCTTTGCTTTTTAGGACTTAACATCTTCCAAAACAATGCATGGTTGAAAGCTCCTCCAGCATTATTTTTTACCGTTTTATCGTACATTGATATTGTTTTTACAATATCTTTTAGTTTTTTGTCCTTACCCTTATTATCTTTTATAGCGTCATTAAGTTTATTAACATAACCTTTATAGTGCTTATTGTAATGTACGTTCATAGTTTCCTTATCTATAAAACGTTCTAAGGCTGAATAAGAGTAAGGTAATCTTTCGATACCTATTTTTTTCATTTCTTTTAAAATTTCTTTTGGGACGTTAGGTGATAATTTTCTTTTTATCCCTTCACTTATAATCTGATTTTCTATGTCAGTTATTTTATTTAATGTTCTTTTAGTTCCCATTATTTTTATATATAAATAATGCGAAATATAAAAACAGACTCACCTTTCTTGTGAAATCATATTTAATATTTCTTCCATTACATCACCTTTACCTTCATTATCCCCCATGACTGTTTCAAAAATATTTTTCTTTTTAGTTAGTATATTATATATAATACCTTCTATTGTATTTTCTAATATCGGGTAATAAACTGAAACTGAGAACTTTTGTCCATATCTATACGCCCTATCTTCGGCTTGTGAATGGTCAGCAGGAACAAAAGATAGGTCATTCATTATAACTGCCTCTGCGGATGTTAGGGTTATTCCTACTCCCGCAGCTTTTAGATTACCTACAAAAACTTTGATGTCATCATTGTTTTGAAACTCGTCTACAGATTCCTGTCTTTTAGGTTTGGTCATTTTACCGTCTAATTTAACTGACTCTTTTCCAAAATGTTCGTTTATTTTATTTAGTGTGTCTGTAAAATTTGTGAATATTATTACTTTTTTTCCTTGGTCTATTATGTTTTGAGCGATTTCTATGGTGTCCTTTATTTTTTCTTCAGCAATAACCTGACGAACCTTCATTAACTTAGAAAATTGTATTGTTAGTGAGCTCGAATCCTCTGAAGAATTATACCAGTCATAGTACTCTCCCATCAATTTTTTATATTCTCTAGATTTTGTTCTTAAATAAACGGGGGTTATTATTTTTTCAGGTAAGTCTAAGATATCTTCCTTTAATCTTCTTAATACTTGCGGCTTTGTCCTATCTCTTAACTCTTCTAAATTAGACGCCCCTGAGACATTCCAAACTCTTTTACTGCCGACACTGAATTGATACCCCGCACAATACCTTATAGCATAAGCCATCCAATTCTCCGCCACTGGTGAATCTACTAAATCTAAAAGATTATAATAATTCATCGGTCTTGAGGTCATCGGAGTTCCCGTGAGTAACCATACTTTTCCTATTTTGTTTGCGATGTCATTCGCTATTTTTGTTCTTTGAGCTTTTTTATTTTGAACGTAGTGTGCTTCGTCCATTACAATTAAATCAAAACCATAATTTAAAATTTCTGATTTGTCGGGGTGTTTTGGGTCGTGAAAGTTTTTCAAGATATCATAATTTATAATGGTATACTCAGAAGGTTCCCATTTCTTACCCTCAATAATTGATATGGACTTATCCGTGTAGTTTTGTATTTCTCTTTCCCAATTAATTTTTAAAGACGCTGGACATATAATTAACACTTTTTCTATTCCCATCTCTAATGAAGCAATAACTGTTGAGGTTGTTTTTCCGAGACCCATATCATCGGCTAATATGTACTTATCATTACCCACAAGCTTTTCTATTGATTCTTTTTGATGTGAAAGTGGAGGTCTATGTGAATATTTACTATAATCTATTTTTACTTCCCGTTGTTTGTTTTTTGTCAACGCAACCTTAGGTAACCATATGTCTGTAAGATTTTCACTCTCAAATAACTTACCCCATATGTGGTACGACTTTTCTTTCTCCACCAATAATTTTTCCACATAAATTTTTTCGGGCCTCTTTGGTAGTAGTTTGTCGTTCATTAACTTTTGACCAAAGTAACTATCAAGTTCAACCCATCTTCTCGCTACTTTGGGAGTTGTGTCTTTAAATTTAATTATGTAGTCCGCTTGAGCTCGAGTAAGTTTAAAATGATTAAACTTTTTCATTTTATCCTGTAAACGGATAATATAATTATTATACCCCTCGTACTTCTCTAAAATACGAAGAGCCCTCACTTCAGGTAAGCTATTTAATGTTTTATTTTCCAAAAGTCGACTAAATACACTTAAATATAACAAATAACTTAATATTTATCAATAATGAGTAATAGAAAGGTTCCAATTACAAGATTAGAAAAGTTTTTCGGAGCGGAAGACTTTGAGTTAGATATCGCAATGGGTCGAGAATGGCTTGAGGGTGATATGAACTTTAGGTTGGTTTTATATAGAATCGACCAACAAAAAACTGTAACTGATGATGTTTACGGCGAAACCGTAGAAGATGGTGTCAAGTTTCATCCTCCTGTTGAGTTTAGGGGGTACGTCCAAATAGAACAACCTGAAAATCAAAATTACGGCAATAGTAATATGACACAAATGGAACCTGGTAATTTAAAAGTCGGTGTATATCAAACTACTTTAGATGAATTAGAAATAGATATTAATTATGGAGATTATATAGGTTACTACGAAACTGAATCTCGTGTTAGGTACTACTCGGTATCTAATGACGGGAGAGTCACGAGTGATAATAAACATACTTATGGTGGTTACAAACCCTATTATAGGTCAATTACAGCATCACCTGTTAGTGAAAATGAATTTAGAGGATTATGAAAAGTTATCTGATAAAAGAAATAAATAAAATGAAGACCCAAATGGGGTTGGTTGTTGAACAGGAGGAAGAGTTAACCCCTGAGGATTTAACTGGCTTAAGGGTTATGGTGTATTATAACTTACATAAACATACATTTTCCGTAACTTATGGTGGAAAAGTAATATTATACGCCGATTATGTTAAATTAAGAAATGTGGAGTTTAGGGTAAGAAAGGGGGGTCAAGACAAAGTAAGACAGGAAATGAGAAAGAACGTACATGCTTTTGTTATTGGTAACTTAGTCGACTACTGTCAATTTCCTTGTGAAGAAATGCCTGAGGAAACTAATGATAACGTAATTACATATAACCCATACAAATATGATTCATTCGTTAAAAAAGATAGTGAAGAACCGATTTATAATGCAAATGAGATTGATATGATTAACACCCGAAATAAAATCTTCCATATAAATGAGATAGTAAACTAATGGCATTTCCTAAAAAAATAAAAAAACATCTACCTTTAACTCCCGATAAAATTTTATTAGAGAGAAGAGAGCAGTTATTAGAATATATTCAAAAAGACGGTACATATCTACCTAAGAGTGTTTTACATGCTGATTTAGATAGAGGTATGTTAGATTTTGTTAAGAACGATTTAGAAATGACTGCAGAGGGTAAAAAAGTTAATCCTGTCGATATTATTATTACAACTCAAAACTGGTCACAGTTTGCAGAAACTTGGGATTTTCAAAATTTAGATAAGAATATAAAACCTCCATTTATTGCTACTGTAAGAAATCCAGACGTTAAGTATGGTACAAACCCTTCACTACAATACACTATACCAAACAGAAAACAATTTTATTACGCCAAGGTTCCAACGTGGGACGGACAAAGAAAAGGGATGGACATTTATAAAATTCCACAACCCGTACCTGTAGATATTACGTATAACATAAAAATATTTTGTACTAAAATGCGTCACTTGAATGAGTTTAACAAATTAGTTTTACAAAAGTTCTCTTCAAGACAGGCGTATACATTTGTTAAGGGTCATTATGTACCTATTATTTTAAATGGTATATCTGATGAGTCAGTTTTAGATATTGAAAAAAGAAAGTATTATGTTCAAAACTATGAGTTTTTAATGATGGGGTTTTTGATTGATGAAGAAGAGTTCCAAGTTTCTCCAGCTATTAGTAGAGCGTTAACCTTGTATGAAGTAGAAGAGGGGTCACAGTCAAGAAGAGCTAGAAAAACTCCACCTAATCCTCAAAATTTTGACATAGATATTTTATTTATGTCAGGAATTAATAGTTTGTCCGAAAAATATCCGTACACTATAGACTTAACTTTTTTGGAGACAGATAACGTCGATGAGTTTTCAGTATACATTAATGACAATTATATGGGAGAGGATTTAAGTTCTATACAGGTTAATACTAATGACGTTATTAGATTTGACGTTGTTAAAATAGATGACAATAAAGAATCTATAATTAAATCAAAGGCCCACATACCCTACAGTAATTAATTACTCACCATATATATCAATATCTTCTTTACAATTTTCTTCAATAAGTTTTTCAATAAACTTAAACATTTTTAACCCGTTTATTTGACAGTGTTTTTTTAACATATCATGAGACTCTTCAGATATTTTTAAATTCTTTATTTTTGTCATTTAAAAAAGGTTTTTAAAAAGGTAGAAAAAAGTGAGAAATTTTTCATACTATCAAATAAATATAACGCCATAACATTTGTCGTTTGGTTTTTTCTATAATATTTATCAATAAAATAAATAAAAAGAAAATTAATTAACATGGCAGCAGAAAAAGTATTCGTATCTCCAGGTGTATACACATCAGAAAGAGATTTAAGTTTTGTGGCTCAAAGCGTCGGTGTAACGACTTTAGGGGTCGTCGGTGAAACCTTATCAGGTCCGGCGTTTGAACCTATCTTCATAACAAACTTTGATGAGTTTACCGCATTTTTTGGAGGAACAGAACCAACTAAATTTGTAAACACACAAATTCCGAAATATGAGGCGGCATATATAGCCAAAGCCTATTTACAACAATCAAATCAACTTTTTGTAACTCGTGTCTTAGGTTTATCAGGGTATGATGCTGGTCCGTCATGGTCAATATCAACAGTAGGTAATGTAAATAAGTCATTGGTCACCCCTGAAAGTTCTGACGGTATTGCATATACAATAAGTTTTAGTGGTGTTTCAGGAACTAGTAGTTCAACGGAGATTACTGATTTTAGTAATTTACCTTTATCAATAAAAAATGTATTCGGTTTACCTTATACCACATTTTCAGGTGGACAATCCACATTACAGTCCGACTTTGAGTCTGCAGCTTATCAAAATATTGTTAACCCTACTGACTCAGGTACAACTGCATTTATATTTGGTACTGTTAGTGGAAATACTTATGACTCAATAACTGGTGCTTCGGGAACATGGGTAAGTTCAACTAATGTATTGGGTGTTGATGGTCTTACCATTGATACTGCAGATTTTGAAGCGTCTGAAAATGATTCATGGTATTACGCATTGTTCCCATATAATAGTGGTACAGGTCAATACAGTGGTGTTGGTTTTGGTTTAGCGATTACAGGGTTAACAAATACTACAGGTAATAATTATACAGGTGAGGGAGTCGTGTACACTACAACATACACGGGAACACCGATTACTGATTACCATAATATGGTTGTTAGTACACTAAGGTCAAGAGGAATTTCAACGACTAGTGATTCTAATAATCCAAATTACGAAGTTTCAGGATTAACTAATGTAGAACTTAATTCTACAGGTGTGTACTCAGGTATAACCAATAATCCGTTCGCTAATTTCCAAATTTCAGGTATAACAAACGATTCAGAGATATTCACATTCAATACCTCACTTAGTTTAACTGACCCTAACTTCATAACTAAAGTTTTAGGTCAAAGTAATTTTTCTAAACCAAAAAATGAGGTTCCATTATTTGTTGAGGAAATTTATTATAACTTATTAAATACAGGATATAAGGAAGGTAAGATTAGAGGATTAAATACTACCTTGTTAGATTTACAAAGTGCTAGAGGAGATGTTGATAATACAGGTATCGGATGGTACTTAGATAGATATCAAACCCCATCGACACCATATTTAGTTTCAGAATTAAGAGGTAACGAGGTTTCTGACTTATTCAGAGTTATTTCAATCTCAGATGGTAACTCGGCGAATAGAGAGATTAAAGTCTCTATCATGAATATATCGTTTAATAACTTAACTTTTGACGTTGTTGTAAGAAGTTTTTATGACACTGACTCTAATCCAGTTGTTTTAGAGAAATTCACAAACTGTACTATGGATATAAACCTTAATAGTTATGTGGCTAAAAAAATCGGTACGTCTAACGGAGATTTTGAGTTAAAGTCAAGGTATATTATGTTAGAAGTAAATGAAGAGGCTCCGTCTGACTCATTACCGTGTGGATTTAAAGGATACCAAACTAGACAGTACAGTAGTTATAAATCACCACACTTACTTTATAAGACTAAGTATGATACCCCAGGTGAGGTGTTGTTTAACCCACCTTTTGGGTCGTCTAATGGTGATAACTTAACAAGAAGTGCGGGTGACAACCCAAGAAGAGTTTTCTTAGGTGTGTCAAATACGGTCGGAATTGATGTTGATTTTACATCATATAAAGGTAAACAAAACCCGACTAACTTAGGAACCGCAACTGAATCTTCACCATGGGATGAATTAACAAAAGGTTTTCACATGGATTCAGGGGCTACTGTAGTCCTAATACCACCAACATATGTAACTTCAGGTGAAACGGCTTTTGAAGTTGGTGATGCGTCCTTCGATAGTGAACCTAATGAAGATAGTCCATATTATAGATTAAATTCTCGTAAATTTACATTAGTACCTACGGGAGGATTTGATGGTTGGGATATCTATCGTGAGTCACGTACTAATGGAGATACATTTATATTAGGTAATAATGGATATTTACGTGGAGCGGCACCTTCAGTTAGATTCCCAAGTGCAACAGGATGGGGAGCGTTTAAGACAATTGTTGGTCCAGATAAACAGGATTGGGGTAATACTGACTATTACGCATACTTATGGGGTCAGTGGACATTTGTTAACCCTGAAGCAGTAAACATTAACGTGTTTACTACTACAGGTATCGATTATGTTAATAACTCAAACTTAGTGGAGGAAGCAATTGATATGATTGAAACAGATAGGGCAGACTCAATTTATATATGTACTACACCTGATTATAATATGTTCGTTAATACTACATCTAATTTTACAACTGACTTTATTTACCCACAAGAAGCTACCGAAAACTTAGAAGATACTGGAATTGACTCTAACTACACGGCAACTTATTACCCATGGATTCTTACAAGAGATACAGTAAATAATACACAAATTTACTTACCACCTACCGCTGAAGTTGTTAGAAACTTAGCGTTAACAGATAACATATCATTCCCTTGGTTCGCGTCCGCGGGTTATACAAGAGGTTTAGTAAATGGTATCAAAGCTCGTAAGAAACTAACTCAAGATGATAGAGACATACTATATAAAGGTAGAATAAACCCAATAGCAACCTTCTCAGATGTAGGTACGGTAATTTGGGGTAATAAAACTACTCAGGTTAAGCAGTCGGCACTCGACAGAATCAATGTTAGAAGATTGCTATTACAAGCTCGTAAATTAATTTCAGCAGTGGCGGTTAGACTGTTGTTTGAACAAAATGACGACCAAGTAAGACAAGAGTTCTTAGATTCAGTAAATCCAATCTTAGACTCAATAAGAAGAGATAGAGGTTTAATAGATTTTAGAGTTGTGGTTCAAAACACTCCTGAAGATTTAGATAACAATACACTTGTAGGTAAAATTTATTTAAAACCAACAAGGGCTCTTGAATTCATCGATATAGAATTCTTAATTACTCCAACAGGAGCATCATTTGAAGATATCTGATATTTATTAAATGGGGGGTACAAAAGTATCCCCCATTTTTAACCATATAACTAAACGTTTAATAAAATAAAAAAATGGAATTTAAAAAAAAATTACTAAGAGAGTCATTACAAATTGATAGTAATGGAGTTAAGACTTATTCTGACAAATCACAAAGTATTGTTTTGACAGAATCACAATTAGAGAGATTAATTGAAAATTTAAACGATTAAAATACATGAGTCTTAAAAGTATTATACATCGAAGTCTTAATAATTTACTTATAAGTGAAGGTATCGAAGAAGGTCAACCTGATTTAAAGTATTATGCTTTTGATTGGGATGATAATATTGTCGTTATGCCGACACAAATAATTTTAAAAACCGATGAAGGTAATGAGATAGGTATGTCTACTGAAGATTTTGCAGAGTATCGACAAAACATTGGTGTAGAACCTTTTGAATATAAAAACGAGACTGTTGTAGGTTATTCTGAAAACCCCTACCGTAATTTTGGAGTCGATGGTGATAAAAAGTTTATAGTGGATTCTTTATTAGCATCTCCAGGACCTTCATGGAATGATTTTGTGGAGTGTATTAATGGAGGTTCTATATTTGCAATTATTACAGCTAGAGGTCATACACCATCAGTATTAAGAGACTCAATTTATAATCTTATAGTTACAAATCATAATGGAATAGACTCAAGTAAGTTAATAGAGAACCTAAAAAAGTATCGAGACTTATCAGGTGAGGTCATGAAAGACGACCAACTTTTAATAAAAGAATATTTAGATATGAATAAATATTATCCTGTTACTTATGGTGAGGGTTCAGCTTCTAATCCTGAAGAAGGTAAAATAAAAGCGTTAAGAGAATTTATTAATTACGTTAAATATCAAAGCCAAAAACTAGGTAAAAAAGTATCATTTACTAATGATGTGACTAATAACTTCATACCACAAATAGGATTTTCTGATGACGACCCAGGAAATATAGACTCTATAAAATCATTTTTAGATAAAGAATATAAAGATGAAAGCCCAGTAAAAACTTATTTAACTAAAGGAGGTGAAAAAAAAGAAGTTTAAAAATAATAGTTTCTAATCTCTAGTTAAGGATTTTACAATTAAAAAAGTAAAAGTAAAGAGAAAAAAGTTTAACACTGATATTTATAATAAAATAAACAACGAAATTTAAAACCAAAATACAATGGCTGATTTATTAATGAAAATGCCCGTACCGTATGAACCAAAAAGAAAAAATAGATTTGTTCTAAGTTTTCCTTCATCATTGGGTATTAACTCTTGGTATGTTGAGTCCACATCTAGACCTAACGTCCAAATTAACGCAACTGAGATTCCTTTCTTAAACACATCAACTTATGTTGCTGGTAGATTTACTTGGAATACGATAAACGTGACGTTTAGAGACCCCATTGGTCCATCGGCAGCACAGGCCTTAATGGAATGGGTTAGATTAACCTCAGAGTCTGTAACAGGTCGTATGGGATACGCTGCTGGTTATAAGAAAGACTTAGACCTTGAAATGTTAGACCCCACAGGAGTTGCAGTTGAAAAATGGATTCTACAGGGTACTTTCTTAACTGACGTTAATTTCGATAGTTTGGGTTATAGTGATGATGCATTGGCAACAATTTCGGCAACATTACGTCCTGATAGATGTATTTTGGTTTACTAATACTATTGAAAATAAAATAATATTTATTATAATTAACCATAGGGTTCATTCCCTATGGTTTTTTTTTATGTAAAAATATGGACGAAGCAAAACAATATGGACAACAAGACTTTAACTTACCTCATGACGTGGTAACACTTCCGTCGCAGGGTAAGTTTTACAAAAACAAGAAAAAGAGTCTTAAAATTGGGTATCTTACCGCACAAGATGAAAACATTTTGGTATCTGCGGGTAACGGTCAAAACCCAAACATTATTAACGATTTAGTTAAAAATAAAATTTATGAACCAGACGTTAAGGTTAGTGAATTATTAGAGGGTGATTTAGAAGCTATTTTAATATTTTTGAGAAATACTGCGTTTGGTCCTGACTATAATTTTACACTAAGAGACCCTAAAACTAATAACACGTTTGAACACACAGTTCGTCTCGATGAATTAGATTTCAAAAAACTTGAAAAAGAACCCGAAGAAGACGGTACATTTATATTTAAACTACCTAAATCAGGAAATAGAATAAAATGTAAACTACTTACGGTGGGAGAAGTCAAAGAACTTAACGACATTATCGAGAAGTACCCAAGTAACATGACACCTCCCATAGTAACCAATAGGTTATCAAAACAAATAATAAGTGTGGACGATAACACCGACAGAGAGTTTATAACGAGCTTCGTCATAAAACTACCTATTATGGATTCTAAATTCATAAGAAATAGCCTTTCTAATTCGGAACCAAAATTAGACTTAGAAAGGAGTTTAAAAGCCCCGTCAGGAGAAGAGTTGACAGTTAGAGTCACCTTTGGGGTGGAGTTTTTTCGGCCTTTCTTCTGACTCTAGGGTATCTGTGCTTGATGAAATCTATTATTTAACTCGTCACGCGAATTTTTCTTATAACGACTTAATTAATATGCCCACATATGAAAGAAAATATTTTATAGGTAAGTTAGTTGAAGAGTTTGAAAAACGAAATCAACAGGCTGAAAAGGCAAAATCTAAAAGATAAGTATTTATAGTATAATACTTAATAATGTTTCAAAACAATACGGGAGCAGGGAAAGGACCTGTAGATAGTGCTAAAGACGCGATATCTGAAGTTACTAAAGGTATGGACGGCTTAAATAAAGCCGCAGGACTGTTAGATACAACGGTATTAAATATCACCTCAAGTTTAGCTCGGATGTATATTCCAACTGCAGTTATTGAAGATACTGCTAAACTACAACAATTAACATTTGATTTAAGTACTAAGTCCATGGGACAAACTAGTGTCATTGGTAACGCACTAATGACTACTATGGCTGAGGCCACATTTGAAACGACTAAATTTGGAGTTGGATTAGAGGAGAACTTAATGTTAACCCAACAAATAAATGATGTGATGGGAACTAACACTTTATTATCTTCTGAACAAGTTATAAATATGCAACTTTTAGCTCGTAACGCCGGTCTCACATCTGCTGAGATAGTTCCTATTGTAGAAGGGTTTAGAAATATCGGAGTGGGTACCTCAAGCGCGATATCACAAATTAGTGATATGCAAAAACAAGCCAGAGATTATGGTATTAATGTTGGTAAGTTCATGAAGGATATTGGTAGTAACATAAAAATGTTATCTTCTTATAATTTTAAAGATGGTGTAGAAGGATTTTCTCGTATGATTGCAAAGGCACAGGCGTTAAGGATGGACGTGTCTACTACTTTTGCTCTTTCTGAAAAATTAATGGACCCGGAAACCGCGATAGAAACCGCCGCTGGATTTCAGATGTTGGGGGGTGCTGTTGGTGATTTAGGAGACCCATTTAAATTATTACATTTAGCCCAGACAGATACAGAAGGTTTACAGGATGCAATTATTGGTATGGCGGAAGGGGCTGCCGTATTTAATGAAGAAACTGGTGAATTTGATATACCGGTAACTGAAATGTATAGGTTAAGAGAGGCTGCTAAATTAGCGGGAATATCTTATCAAGACATGACCCAAACGGCTTTTAAAGCCGCTGAAAGGACAAAAAAATTGGATATGTTGGGAACAACCACAGTTCCTCAGGAGTTTAAAGACTTAGTTGCGAACATGAGTGACATTGAGGGCGGACAATTACGAGTGGACATACCGGCTTTTGATGAAATGGGTAAACAGATAATTGTTGCAAATAAAGCGGCGGCAGACTTAACAAAAGATGATTTTGCAGCGTTACAAGAAGCGAATGATATAAATTCGATGTCCGATAGAGATATCGCAATGAGTCAACTTACTGCCCTTCAAAAAATTGCGGGAGCTAATGAATCTGCTAAGGCCGCGACCTTATTAGCAGGTACGAAAACAGAAGGAGTAATTGATGTTTTAGGTGGTTTAGACGCATACGCAGATGTTGTTAGAGAAGGTTTAGACGCTTCTATAAATAAAGAGAATCTACAAGTATATGGGGAGGCTTTAAGTGCAAATATAGCCAATGGATTTAAAGACGAGGAGTCTAGTAAACATTTTAGAAACGCAGCGTTTTCGATGTCCGCAGAGTTTGCAACTGCGATTGAGGACTCAGTTGTAAATATGAATGAAAAGTTGCCAGACAAAAGTATAATAAAAGATTTAGATATAGATGTTGAGGGGTTGTTAACCACGGCTTATCAAACTACTAGTGAAGGAGTTGAAAAGTTAAAAACAAAGCTTACAGGTTTAGTTCCCCCTGAACTTATAGACAATCTTACTACTATAAATCCACTATTAGGTACCACTAGCGAATTAATTAGTAATTTTAGTGATATGGTTGGAGGTTTAGCTGAAAACGCGGCTAACCAACTAGGTGTGAGTTTAGATGAATTTGCCGCGGGAAGACCTGACACATCTCCAGATACTAACGCCCCTATTGCTAAAGATTTTATTTCTAGACCTGGAATGCCTGTTCAAAAATTCTTAGCAAATGATTTAGTAATTGGTGGGACTAACCTATTAAATAATCTCGGTTCAAACACCAATAATAATGTTAACGGTGATATTAATCTAAATGTGGGGGGTAAGATAGACCTATCAGTTGACGGAAGAAATCTCCCTCAAAACATAACATCTGAACAATTGGCAAATGAAATTGTTAATAACCCCACTTTCACAAGTAAACTAATGACAATATTTACGGATTCTAATAATACATATTCCGCTTAAAAATGAATATTTAATCTATTTATATAAAAATAGATTCGTATGCCGAACCAATCAAATAGTCAATTAACGTTTAGCGCTACTGAAGGTTTTAGAAAAAAACTTTTAGTCAGGAATTTAGAACCATATGCTGAAGGTTATAAAGGTAATGATTCAGCGGGTAATGCGGAGTTTGCAATTAACGATGTCGCAGTTTTAGACGCGATTAGAATCGAAGAGTCCCAAATAACCGACCAATCACAAAAAAGAGCGTTTATACAAAATCAATACGGACCTGAAGGAGGGTTCAACGATTTAATAAATATAAGAGATATAGAAAGGAAAATAGAAAAAAGAGAGACGTATTATACGTTTGTTGCGTCAACGTACAACTCACTTACATTATTAACAAGCTTTGACCCTATGGGTTCCAACGGGAGACTCACACAAGACTCTGAGTTAGCTCAAATCGCAGGAAACCAACTAAAAACTCAATTTCAATTTAGAATTGCGGAAGAAACTTATCAACAAACATTGGGTAGGGTAAATATACTCGATGCGTTAGGTGACCCTTTTGATGCATTGGCAATTGCTACAGGAAATGAAGAACTAATTGAAAGTGATTGGAAAATTTCTGTTCCTGATAATGTGGTGGGTAAAGGTTTAGACTTTATAAGTAGAGTTTCGGGAATATACTCACCATACTCATGGATACCAGGTAGTTATTTTGGTGAAGTGACACAACAATCGAGTGTGAATCAAGCGACAAACAATGGAGGTGAATTTAGTGATAGAGCTACATTATTACCACAAGCCAATAAGAGGGCGTCTGATACATTTATATCAAATACAGGTAGGGGACAGACTAAGAGATTATTTAAGAATATATCATTAAATGTTTTTGCACCTGACTATACCGAAAACTCTAGAAGTTTTGGACTAAGAGCACCGGCGGGAAATTACTACGTAGGTAGTAAAATACAGGAATTAACAGATATTGTAGCACCTTCCAAAGAGTTACCCATAGACCAATTCGGTAATAGAGTAAGAATTGCTAGTAGAGGTTACGGTGAAATAGCTAAAATATATGAGGAAAATGGAGGAAACGTATTTAAGTTTGGTTTAAACGGAAGTAATTTTCTAAGGGCGGGCACCGCAACAAACAGTAACTATGACGCGCCTAGACTACAAGGAGGTTTTACTTGGGTAGGACCTAGTCTAAGACTTGCGGGTAGATACCCGACACAGGGAGGGGGAGAAGGGTCTATGAGTGAACCATATAGTAAATTAATACAATCACTTTTGTTATCAACCACAAGTGCTGGTAATTATATATTTAAGAAAGGTTCGATATTAGATGACACTCAGAGGTTAGTTGATGCTGCTGAAGGACTAAATGGAGATGCTAGATTACAACATGTTGGAAATGCAATAAATCAAGTTTCTAAAGTTTTTAATGACGGGACAAGGGAAATGACAAAAGGTTCTAGAGTTTATAAATATGAAGACCAAAGCACAGGAGAAATAAAAGGAATAGAATACTGTAGGGTTTTTACTAAAGACATACCATATTTTAGTAATGATGAGATACAAAAAAGTGAGGGTATTACAACACAAAACAGAAAATTCACATATTCGGTATTAGATAACACTTATAATTTAAATATTGCACCTTGGAGAGGTAACGAATCAACTAATATTCAAGACGAAAAGGTAAAAAAGTACATGTTTTCGATAGAAAATTTAGCTTGGAGAACATCCTCTAGACCTGGTTTTACAGTACAAGATTTACCTTCATGTGAAAGAGGTCCGAACGGTGGAAGAGTTATGTGGTTCCCTCCATATGATATGAAAGTAAGTGAACAGAATAGTGCTGACTGGACTGCAAATCAATTTTTAGGTAGACCTGAACCTATTTACACATATAATAACACAACTAGACAAGGTAATTTAAATTGGAAGATAGTCGTTGACCACCCATCAATATTGAACGCTATAGTCGATAAAGAATTAGACGGACAAGACAATCAAAAGATAAACGATATTGTCGATTCATTTTTTGCGGGATGTAGAAAATATGATATCTATGAATTAGCACAAAGATTTCCACAATTTACACTTAAAGATATATATGATATTGTAACTACAACACAAAACGTCACAGATTATGAATATTTTGAAAATGAAATACAAAGTACTCAAATAACAACCACACAACCAGTCATTGAAGAATATACACCCGTAATAACGGAAACTGATTATAGTTATTCATTCTACTTCGATAATGACGTTCCTGGACCAAAAAACGCAAACTCAACCACTACGGAAGAACCTTATTCGTCTAATTTATCCGCATATATACTTAATCAATCAAATTATTACACTAACGCCGATGAGGACCAAAAAGGACCCACTAGTACATTCTTCCAAGAAAATATTTTTAATATTGAACAAAAAACAAAAGAATTATGTGTTAAAATAAAAGAAGCTATTGATAAAGGGGCTATAGTTAATATAAAATTAGAAGGTTCCGCATCTTCACCTAATAGCGCTCCGTATAATTTATCCTTAAGTAAAAGAAGGGTCGACTCAATAAAAAAATATATCTTAAGTTTTTCTGGATTAGATAAGTTACAAGATAAGTTAAATATTAGTGAGGTATCACTAGGCGAAAATACAACAATTGATGGTGTTTCGTGTAGTGAAGAATTAACAGGTGCAGATAAAATTTATTCTACAAGTGCTATGGGATGTAGGGCGGTCTCATTCTCCACTACAATTGAAGAAATCCCACCCGAACCTAATCCTCAAGACTTAGAACCGATTATTCAAGAAACAATTATAACAGATACTGTTACAGGACGTACTGAAGTACAAAGACAAGAAGAGTCTAAAGAGGTTAGAGAAAAAAGAAACGTCGCTAAAATAATAGTTAAAAAACTACTAACCGAGTGTGACTACTTTGATAAAATGAAAGAGGACTCACCACAAGTATATCAAGGGATAAAAGACAAACTTAAATTTTTCCACCCAACATTTCATTCAATAACACCTGAAGGGTTAAACTCACGACTTACTTTTTTACAACAATGTTTAAGACCTGGAGATACAATACCCGTAATAGGTGAAGATGGTAAACCTAGACAGGGAGATATAAAAAACACTGCATTTGGTTCGCCACCTATTTGTGTATTAAGGATAGGAGATTTCTACCATACTAAAATTGTTATACAACAGATGAGTATCAGCTATGAACCACTAACATTTGATTTAAATCCTGAAGGTATTGGAGTCCAACCAATGATTGCCGATATTAATATGTCATTTAATTTTATAGGTGGACAAGGACTTAAAGAACCCGTTAGTAGATTACAAAATGCGGTTTCATTTAATTATTTTGGTAATACTGAAGTATATGATGAACGTTCCGTACCTACAGAAGATACTACAGATTTAGACAGGTCAGTGTTAGACGAAATAGAATCGGATAATAACTTTACAGTTAAAGACGGAAAAGTGGAAAGGACTGAAGAGGCTGGAGAAACTATAGGTCAGATAACATCTACATTAGTTGAGGAGTTTTTAACGGGAGATATTAATTATAAATCATTTATGAAAGACTATGTTTTGAAGTCCCAAGAATATGTACAAAATGTGATTAGTAGTATAGACATCATAAGCCGAATTCAATCGAAAATAGGGGTACACTATTTTACTCAAGATAGACTTTACACTTACGGAACGTCAACGGGATATTTAAACGGTTCAAACGTATATACGACTAATATTTTAGGTAAACCAAACAAACTTCAAAACAAACAAATTACACTTAAAAACAAACTAATAGAAGATGTGGATAATGGATTAAACCCATTTTTAAAAGGTCCTAATACTAATATAGAAAATCAAAACTTTAAAAATAGTGAAGTAAAAAAATTCAAGAAAAACTTAAAATCTTACATTGAGCTTCAAATGAATGTATTTCTCAGTATTATGAATGGTGAAATGGGTGATTTATTAAATGTACAGACTAATTTTGTTAGACAAAACGACATTTCAAACCTAATTACGGCAAATACGGATGGATATAAAAATAAAACAGGAAGTATAGATATTTTTGAATTGTCAGGAACTACTAATGTTGACCCATCATCGTCAGAGGCGAATACAAATTTAGAAATGGTGGCGGACATACAAACAGTTGGAGAAGATTTATTTGTTTTTTATAACTTGTTATTTGATGATGAATTGGGTTATTACCCTCCTGTGGATAATTTGGAAAAAGGATTTTTATCTGAAGAATATGACACCGAACCACAAACTAGATTTTGTACTATGGCTTACTCACCTATATTAAATAACCCTGAATTTGTTAAAAAAACAATTTTAGGAGAAGAGCTTATACTTAAGGAAGAATGGGTAAAGTATGTAAATGAAGTTCTATACGGTTTTGATACGTTAACAATCCCTAACACATCAGAATCACTTGACGGACAAACACCAATAATAATAAACGGTCAGTCAGGATTGGTTGATGTGTATGAAATATTAAAACGTTCGTCCGACGCAGTTACAAATCAACTAAAAAATGGATTTGCGCAGAAGTTTACGGTATATAACCCGTTTAACTTAGAAAAAGAAAGAAACTTCACGTATATACAAAAACCACAAGCACAGGCCAATAACGTACAATTAGGGTATTTTAATACGATATTTACTGACGGAATAAATACAGGAACAGACCTCGAATTTAACGGAAAATACACATTTAACTAATGAGATATTACGACAGATACCAAGACTTTTTAATTAACGGAAAACAAACTGTAGTGCCATTTGTGTCATTACCCGCAAAACCCACAGATAGAAAATTTATTTATAAAGTGGCTCAAAGTAGGTTAGATAAAGTAAGTCAAGAATTTTATGGTACGCCTTATTTTGGTTGGTTAATATTAATGGCGAACCCAAAATACGGAGGGTTAGAAAATGACATTAGCGATGGGTCAGTTTTAATAATACCCTTTCCTTTGGTAAATTCTTTACAAGATTATAAAAAGGCATTAGATACTCATTTCTTCTATTATGGCAGATAACAAATTTTTTAACAATCAAGACGTATATGTAGAAACCGACTATGACAACATAATAATTGTAGACCCAAATAGAGTTGTTGACAGTGACGGTACAGTATCTGAAAGGTTAGTCAACCAAGAAGAGTTAGTTATGTACGCTAACTTAGAAACTAAAGTATTACCTAGAAGTAAATTAGTTGTGGGTAGTAATTTTCAAGACACAATTGAAAATATACGAATAGGGGCGCTAGACCAAGATAAGTCTACTGTTATTAACTTTATGAAACCACAGACTACCGATAATGGTCAATCACAAACACAAGATGATTACTTAGATACCTCATGGACTGATAATTTAACTTTAGGTCAAAATAGAGGAGGAGATGCGGACAGTCAGATGTTAGGGATTACTAATATTTCAGTTAAAGTTAACGCGTCTTTCGCGGCAATAGTTAGTATTGAGATGGAGGATGTACAAGGTAGAGTACTATTTGAACAAGGAGAAAATTCACCATACAGTGCGTTCTTTCAGTTTCCATATCCACTATTTACATTAACACTTAAAGGATATTATGGTAAGGCGATTAGATATGAGTTAATGTTAAAAGACTTTAACGCAAGATTTGACCCATCTTCAGGTAATTATAAAATAAGTACTAACTTTATAAGTCGAACATATGCGATGCTATCCGACATTCCGATAGAGGCGTTATTTGCGTTACCACATATGTACAGTAGGACTACGACAATAGGAACAGATAAGAGTAGTAATCAGACAGGTCAGGATACACAAGAAATACGTCAAATAAAATCCACAAAAGGTTATGACACAATTAAAGAAGTCTATTCTGCTTACAAGGCCAAAGGACTCATAGAAGATAATTTTCCAGAATTAACAATCAATCAAATGTTATTGAAATTACAAAACTTTGAAAGGTATGTCATGGAAGCTTACGGTAAGGAAGATATGTCTCCATTAACAGAGATTCAAAAATACTTAAACACAATTAACGAATATAGGAATGAAATATATGGACTATTTACAGGTAATTGGTTTAGTGAGAACATTGATAACAGGGTAGGTTTAATAACTACAATGCCAAACTCACCTATACTGTACCCAATAAAAAATAATGGAGGTAAGAACGAAAAACTACAAAAAAGAAAAGACGCAATCTCAGAGCTAGAGAGTATAATTGAAAAATATAACACCAAACTTAATGAAAACCCGGTTTTTGGTACCAATGGAAGTGCTGAAGTTAGTGGAAAAAAAATAGAAACTACTTTAAACTGTGATATTAAGATATCTGATTTTAAAAGACAAAAACCCACAGTATCGGAAGTGGATTATGAAAACACATTTGAGTTAAGATACAAATCTACACCCACCGAGTTAGAGTTATCCGATTTTAAAAATAATGTCATAATAAAAGAACTTGCGGTACCGCCTATGGTTGTTGATGCGCAAACATTGGAAGTTGAAGAAGACTCTGTATTAAATCAATATATAATATTTGGAGACCAAAATAGTTCTAATAATCTTACCAAAAAAAGTTTTTTAAGAAAATTAGAAGAATTACAAGATAATTTTGAAACAAAAAAACAACAAGTTGAAGAAGCTATTTCGTACGCTTTAGCCGAAAAAATAAAGTCCCCTGATGTTGGACTAGGATTTAATCCAACAATTAATAACGTTATGGCTGTGATATGTGCATCCGCGGATGGATTTTTAAGATTAATGGATAAAGTTCACGATGACGCTTGGGATAAAAGAAAAGACCCCATTAGAGTTGGGGCTATTATGTCACCCGAAAAATCAGAAGGAACGGAAACAACTATGGTAAACGCGTTATTAAATGGGTTAAGCTCTTTCGGAACCGCGGAAGAAGATTCGCCTACAGTATATCCGTGGCCTCAATATTTTGTAACCTCTATAGATGAGGAGGGTAATGAGTTATATGAAGACAAATACCCTGGTGACACCTCAGAAGTTAATAAAGTGCAGGGATGGAAATATAGTGTATGGCCTGAGATACAATTTGTTGAAGAGTTTGTTAAAGGGGCTGTACAGATTGAGAATCAAACGTTAGGATATAACTACACCAACGAACTTAAAGAAACCCCGTTTATAAGTTGTAATGCTATTGAGTTCCCATTTCAGGGACAACCATATGGTGATTTAAGGGTTGTTTCATTTTTTTATGAATTGTTTGAAAGGACTTTTTTAAACTCTAACTACACTAAATTATATAGAGATAGTGGCTACAATAATGAATTATATAGTGTTTTTGGTGATTTTGAATACATTAATTTACAAGAGTCGGTAGTTAAATCTCCTGAATTAATTGAATTATTAAAAAACTTTTCATTTAGTTATGAAAACTTATTAAAATATATGTTAAATATTTCTAATAACGGTCAGGGTCAAAGCTGGAATTTATTTAGGAGGGGAGACTTTACTACACCATATATCAAGTCTTTAATAAAACAAGATTTTGGAGTTTACAAACTATCATATTTAGAAGGTAATTCTATTAAGGTATCATCGTCTAGTGAGAGTAGTAATAAGCTGATAAAATATCTTAATTCAAACCAATCAGATGAATTAACATTCACGGACGGATACCCATTTAATAACCTTGATTGGTTACAAAATAATTTATCGGAAGGTAATAAAGTTAATTCTATAAGAATTAGTAATGACACTTCTAAAATGTTTTCATTTAACGAAGACCAAAAGACAATTGCTTCGTTTTCTAATGAGGATGAAACGTATGGTAAAAAGATGTTTTCATACTTTGAATGGATAACAAATACCTCTACCTCACCTAACCAAGAGGTTTCGGAAATGAGTCCAAACCCAAATAATAACAGTGAAAATATTTTTGAGACAAATAACCAAGTAATTAATTACTATAATTATCGAACTAAAGAAAAATTCGTACTCACAGAATCTACTTTAGAGTATGGTAATAACTACGACACCACCAAAAATTTCATAACTAAAACCCAAACAACATCACTACTAAATACACCTTATTTTGCCAACGCAATCCTTAAAGGAGTAGAAAATGAAAAAAATGAAATAGAAAATCCATATGCGGTTTTAGGGTATTTATATTTAAATTCCTTACCTCTCACAACATTAAAAGAAAAATTTAAATCATATAGTAATAATGTTACAACAGATTTAAACTATATTTTTGCGACATTAAATAAATTTTCGTCAATACATAAAGTCCCTTATTATTGGATATTAAAATATGGTTCTATATGGTATAGATATAAAAAATATAAAGAGAGTGGTATTGATATATTAGATGATATATGGAAAGATTTTGATTATAAATTTGCGTATGACCCTATTGGGGGTAACACATCTAAATCATATACTTTTGAAAATTATGATGGGGATAGCGTTACAATAAAACAATTAGAGGAGGAGTTCGGAACTATAGTAGAAGACATATCACCTATACCCAATGAGGTGTTAAACGTAACATATCCATACGTTAATAAGAAAGTAGAAAACGGATTTTACCCAAAGGTAATAAACAGTCTGTATTATTACTTCACTAAAAAAGATATTTTCACGACTTACACTTCAGATGAAATACAAAACGCTCAAACTGAGAAAAATTTAAAAATAGGTAATTCAGATAATGGAAGTATAGATAAAATAATATCTAGTGGAGACACGAGAGGACAGTACAATATGAATAGTTGGTCTCAGTACTTTAATATAAAAGGAAATTATGATTTTAGAGAAAATCAAGAAGATAAAATATTAATTGTACCATCTTTTGGTAGTGTTAAATTTAATCAAGCTCAGTTCGAATGTTTTAATACTCAAGGTAAATATAAACAAAATTTAACAACTAATAATTCCATTTATAATGGAAGTGTTAGGTCCTTTTGGGCGTCATCTAATTTCGGTTATTTCTCTAATGAAATGGTAAGCAAACCAACACCGTTACAATACATTAAAAATATAAATCCTGAAAATAGAAACGCGCAACCATTTAATATAAGTGATACGGATACCTCACCATACTCATCTATAGATGATATATTCGGAGTTTTCACAAAGGAAATGTTGGATAATTTTGAGTCTTATTTCTTAAATTTTTGTGAAGTAGACACTAAATATAATATCGATAAGGTAAATAGAGGTGAAACTACATTTGAAGAGTTTTTAGAATTAAACTTTCCGGAATTGGTTGGGGATGATATAAGTGTAACCGACTTAAATAGAAAATTAGAATTAGAAAGGGTGTATAATAATGTGCCATCTACATTTAACGGGTTAAATGCTAACGAATACGATATTAATTTATCTACGGTTATGAAGTCCTTATTTATTATAGATAAACCAACAATAACTAATAACATAGACGAGGACCTTAAGAATATAAGTGACGGTCAACTAACCTCGTTTTTAAATTATCACATTCAAAAAGCATTAAATCGTGAAATTGTATTAAAAATAGGAAATCCCGGAAAATATGATAACAAAGTTTACGGTTCAGTAACCACTGTTAGTAATCAAATGATTAAAGACCCTTATGACTTCGGAACATATGTGGCAAATAGTCTACCCACACAAGGAGGAAGTACTAGTTTAGGTGAAAGCGAGGGAAACCACGCCGAGGCATGGAATTCTATGTATCTAAATGTGGGGGAGTTTAATGAGGTAGGTTTTAAGTACGGTGATAATGGTTCGTATCTGACAGATTTTTTCGTAGACATGGATTACGAATTCAACGAAAGTAATGTTGTAAATTTATCGTCTTTAATTAAAATATATGCGGCTAAAAAATCACAAGACAGTACGTATAATAAAAATAAATTCATAGAAGATTTAAATAACTCACTAATAGATAAGGAAAACTTTCAGCAAAATATATTAAATGATATTTTCATTAAACTAAATAGACAATTACCTTCTGTTTCAGTTACTGATGATACATTTAGAATTTCAAAAATTGATGGAAACGTTCCTAAATTAGAACTATGGAAATCATTTCAAGTACTAAATGATAAGTGGATTGCTGGACAAGATTTTAAAACGAGAACTATATTCGAAGACTTTTTATTTTTAGACCGAGCCAATAGACCTATCGGAGATAAAGTTGTAATAAATATTAAAGAACTTGAGGGGTTTTTAAGGGGTAGAAGTGATAAGACTACTGTATATTCTTTACTTGGGACAATATATGAAAAAAATAATTTTGTTTTTATGCCTACACCGGCATATACCAATTTCTATGGTAGAGATGATAGAGTAAAAAAAGGAGAACCATTCCCACAAGACATACCTAATGACTTGTTTGGAACATTCATGGAGGTAGATGCGAGAAACAGTAGACCAAAAATGTTAGGGGTATGGATGGGACCACCATCGGAAAACTTAGGTATGGAACAAAATAAAAATGTTAGGAAAGGTAATGACTCATTTGACATTACCAACCCATCAGACTGTCCATTGAGGGAAAATCAACAAAATAAAGACAATTATTCAGACAGTAATAGATGTGTAGGGTTTCAAGTAGACTTTGGTAAGAGAAATCAAGGAGTTTTTAACTCAGTATCTATTGATATGAATCAACATAAAAATATCGGACCAACATTTGGAGTATTAGAACAATTAGCTTCACAAGCGTCTGGTCAAAAAGTTGCGCAACAATCACAATCACTTTATAATTTTTATAAGTCTAGAAGTTATACATGTCAGGTACAGTCTTTAGGTAATGTTATGATACAGCCGACTATGTACTTTAATCTAACAAACGTACCAATGTTTTATGGACCATATTACATAATGAATGTTAGTCATAATATAAGTACAAGGGGTTTCGTGACTAATTTTGAAGGAGTAAGGATGCCGAAATACTCATTTCCTACACCAGATAAATTAGTTGCTAGTGTAAACAGAGAGTTGTTAGGTTTATATCAACAGAAATTAAGGAGTATTGAAATTAATAACCCATCAGGAAAAACAAATAATATAATTGCGTTATCTGAAGCCAAAGATATTAGTCAAGTTCCTGAAGAGAAATGTAAATCACTAACTAAATTTAATGATAAGTCATTTGTTGATATGACACCGACAAAGGTTAATGGTCAAGAAGTTAAGGAGTATATAGATAACAACCAGTTTACAAATAACAATTTAAAATCATTCATATATGGAATCGCGACTCAGAATCAAGCGGTCAGACAAAATGTGTATAATAATAATTTAATGGATTTGGTTACGAGCAGAGAAATAAGGCCAACACAAAGGACACAATATTTTAACTCTCAAACTTGTATTAGCGCTAACGAACAAGTTTTCCCTATTGCATCATTTTCAAGCATTAAAGATTCATTAGATTTTATGAAAGCGACATTTAACCCCTTAGGTACAATACTTAGGGCTATAAACGAAGAGTTACAACTCACCACCACGATTAATACAACACCTAAGGCTTTAACATATTTATACTTAGCTCAAGTATATGAAATTAACCCAATACAAGGAACACCACAACAGATTATTAGTATTGTAAAAACTAAAATAAATAATAATACTGAGTATAAGTCTGAGTACGAAGAATGGTTAAATATATTTACATCGGTAGTTTCTAGGGGTGATATTTGAATATTCCAAATAAACAATATATTTATATAAAAAAGAGTAATGAACATAAAAAATTTATTAGACACATACTTACAAAAGGATAGCCGATTAACTGAACGTGATAACGGAAATGGTTATAAAGAAGTTTGTGATTTAGATACCGGAGACTGTTATACAGTAAGAATGAGAGACGGACTAATCGAAAGAGTGGATAATACTATGAAAGTAAATAAAACTCTAAGAGTTGAGACCCCAACGGGAATGAAGACACTACTAAACGGATAAAATAAAAATACTATGTCAGTAGATAAAAAAATATTAGAAGAAATAAAGAGACATCAAAACATAAATAATTATGTTTTTGAGCAAGAAGAAAATTTAGACTTACCTGATGAGGGTGGTGAAGATATTGCACAAACAGATGACTTAGAAGTTGATGAAGTTCCTGAACCTGTGGACGTAAATGATGACCCAGACGTTGAAGTTGTTAACGATGATGGTGAAGTTGATGTTACTGATGAAGGGGGAACCGAAGAATTAGATATTACAGATTTAGTGACGACACAAAAAGATATATCTAATAAACAAGATGAGTACATGGATACTATGTTTAGTAAATTAGATGACTTAACAAGTAAGTTGGGGGAAATGGATTCTATATTAGACCGAATTAATAGTTTAGAAAATAAAATAGAGAAATATAGACAAAAATCACCTGAAGAAAAATTACAATTAAGAAGTTTAGATAGTTACCCATATAATCAAAAACTAACTGATTTCTTTACCGATAAGCAAGACGAATTAGAAAAAACGGGTAAAAACGAATATGTACTTACAAGTGATGAAGTTGAAAGTTACTCCGACGGTAACATTAAAAAATCATTTGACCAACCGTTCGAAGACGAGGGTCTTATGTAATTAAGGGATAAAATATTTTTTATTAAAAAGAGACTTAATAGTCTCTTTTTTTTGTTTCTACTAATTTGACTTAAGTAAAAAATCATTTATATTTGTATAGAATAACAGATAAACATTTAAAGAAAAAAAGAAAAAACATGGCAAATGCACTCGACGCAGTACTAGCTCAGTACGACAAAAATGTCACATCTCGTGGTAATGGAGATGGAATGACACAAGAGCAACGGTTGAAGAAGTACTTCACTACGTACCTACCTAAAGGTACTAAATCTGGTCAATCTAAAATAAGAATACTACCAACGCCCGATGGTTCATCACCATTTAAAGAAGTTTGGTTTCACGAGGTTCAAGTAGACGGTAGATGGGTCAAACTATACGACCCAGGTAAAAATGACGGGGAACGCTCTCCATTGACTGAGGTCTACGAAGAACTCATGTCAACGGGAAAGGAGTCAGATAAAAAACTGGCAATGCAATACCGACCTCGCAAGTTTTACATAGTAAAAGTTGTTGACCGTGATAATGAGTCTGACGGGGTTAAATTTTGGAGATTTAAGGATAACTATAAGCAAGAAGGCATCTTGGATAAGATTATCCCAATTTGGAGAGCGAAGGGAGATGTCACGGACTCTCAAGAAGGTAGAGACTTGATTGTCGAACTCTCAAAGTCTAAAACTAATTCAGGTATTGAATATACGGTAGTTCAAACTATTATGTACGACGACCCGACATCATTAAGTGATGATGCTGATACGATGAAAGAGTGGATGGAAGATGAAATGACATGGTCTGACGTATATGCACAAAGACCTGTAGAGTATCTTGAAGCGGTTGCAAGGGGAGAGACTCCTGTTTGGGACTCAGAACTTAAAAAGTTCGTTTATGGAGACAATACTACTGAAACGATTGGTGGTAATGGTGAAAACACAACAATTAAGGAAGAAAGTGACCCACAGTCGACCACTAAAGTCGATGATAACCTTCCCTTTTAAAAATTACAAATGTTAATGGTGGGGAGGGTTCTACCCTCCCCACCATTATTTTAATCAAAATAAGATGGCAATTAAAAAGAAAGACTTTAAAGATATTAAGAAGAAATTTTCTTCATCAGCTAAGTTTAAACCTCAAAAGTTTTATGACTTAGGTACTGATTTCTTAGATGCGGTAGGAGTTCCTGGACCTGCAATGGGTCACCTTAATATGTTTTTAGGTCACTCCGACACAGGAAAAACGACAGCACTTGTTAAAGCCGCTGTGGATGCACAAAAAAAAGGTATACTTCCCGTTTTTATAATTACAGAACAAAAGTGGTCTTTTGAGCACGCAAAACTTATGGGTTTTGAATGTGATGAAGTTGTTGATGAAGAAACAGGTGAGTTAGATTGGGACGGATTTTTCCTATTTAATAACAACTTTGAATACATTGAGCAAATCACTAATTTTATTAATGAATTGTTAGACGCACAGAGTAGTGGAGATTTGGACTACGACTTACTATTTTTGTGGGACTCAGTTGGTTCAGTTCCATGTAAGATGACATATGACGGTAAAGGTGGTAAACAACACAATGCAGCTGTTTTGGCAGATAAGATAGGTATGGGAATAAACCAAAGAATATCAGGTTCTCGTAGGTCAGATTCTAAACATGAGAACACACTAGTAATCGTTAACCAACCATGGGTCGAACTTCCTGACAACCCTTTTGGACAACCTAAAATTAAGGCTAAAGGAGGAGAGGCAATTTGGTTAAACTCATCATTAGTTTTTCTTTTTGGAAATCAAAAGAATGCGGGTACTACAAAAATAACTGCAGTTAAAGATAAAAGAAAAGTAAAATTTGCAACTCGGACTAAGGTCTCAGTTATGAAAAACCACATTAATGGTTTAGGATATGAAGACGGTAGAATATTGGTAACGGCTCACGGTTTTTTACCCGGAAAAGACTCCTCGGAGGAAAAAAAATCCATCGAAAAGTATAAGGGAGAAAACGCTGAGTATTGGAAAGACATTATCGGTACAGGTAGTGATTTTAAGTTGGAAGAAGAAAGTTTAATCCTTTAAATATTTTAGCGTGACTAAAACCTTATTAGTGGATGGAAATAACCTATTTAAGATAGGTTATCATGGAGTACGTGAGTATTATCATAAAGGTAATCATATAGGTGCTATATATCACTTTGTTAACACTTTACGTAAATTTATTTCAGAGTACAACTATGATAAGGTAATTGTTTTTTGGGATGGAAACGACAACTCTATACAGAGGAAGAAAATTTTTGCAGAATACAAAGAAAATAGAAGGTATAATAGACTTAATGACATTCAAATGCAGTCATTTGAATGGCAACTCAAAAGAGTAAAAGAATATCTTGAGGAAATGTTTATACGTCAGGTTATAGTTGACGGTAATGAATCAGATGATATGATAGCCCATTATTGTCATATATCAGAGGATGAAAACAAAACTATATTTTCTGCGGATAAAGACCTAACACAACTAATATCTGAAAAAGTACAAATATATTCTCCGACACAGAAACAAATGATTAAGTACGGAGATAAAGTTAAATTGAAAGATATTTCTATACCCCATCAAAACGTATCTACTTTTAAAATTATATCAGGAGATAAGTCCGACAATATTGATGGTATTTACTATTTTGGTGAAAAAACTTTCGTAAAACTTTTCCCTGAGATAGTTGATTCTGTGGTCTCTGTTGACGATATTTTAGAGAAAGGTGAAAAATTACACGAAAATGATAAGGATAACAGAGCACTACAAAACCTACTATCTGGCAAAACTAAGAGAGGGGTGTATGGTGATGAATTTTATGTTATTAATAGGAAACTTGTAGATTTATCAGTACCTTTACTAACTGAAGAAGCAAAAGAATTAGTTGAACTTTATTACTCTGAAGATATTGACCCTGAAGGTAGGGGGTATCAAAATTTGATGAGGATGATGATGGATGATGGAATATTCAAATACCTACCTAAAACTGACAACGCATGGGTTTATTTTCTTACCCCATTTATGAAACTAACAAGAAAAGAAAAAAGACGATTTAAAAAAAACTAACTTAAAAAAAAATTAAAAAATGAGTAAGGAAAAAAGTGAAATGACTAAAATGGAGTTTCTTCTAACTCTTAATGATAACATCATTGTTCAGAGATATTATAATGTTAAAGGTTATAACAAAAACGCGAAAAATAGTTTTGAGTTGTACGAGACAGTCATGGGGATTCAGGAGGAGATTCATAACGACCTCAAAATGAAATCTATAACCTATATGTTAGACAACGAGTATCAAATTGCTGCTGACCCAAAAATTATGGAGACATCAATGACGGACGAAGCAGAAGATTTCAACGTATACATTAAACTAAATGAGGATGTAATATATCACCGTATTTGGGACGGAAAAGTATACCCACCCAAAGTAAGATATACTGTTGATGTAAGACCTCATTTGAAGTCTGTACTAAAGGCATTAACTAATGTTTTTTCTACTGACAAATTGACATACGAAATCGCTGGATATAACTTAGTTTGATTATATTTATTAAGACACGTATTTTAAAAACTGATAAACATGTCGAAGGAAAAAAATTTTGGTTATCTCGGAAACACATTTCAAAATCAACTACTTAATAACATCGTTCTTTATAAGGACTTTGCGGCTTCTATTGTTGATGTAATTGAACCGAAATATTTTGACAATCAGTACTTTAAACTCATTATGCAAATTATTAAGGAGTATTACATAAAATATGAGCATACCCCTTCTTATAACACTCTAGAACAACTTATTAAGTCTGAAGTGTCCTCACCCATGGCTCAAAAGATGGTTTTGGATATGGTTGAACAAATCAAAGAAGCCCCATCGGAGGGTGAAAGTTTTGTGCAAGAAAAAGCTTTAAAATTCTGTAAACAACAAGAACTACAAAAGGTTATGGGTAAAGCTCAAAAAATCATTGATAAAGGTGATTTTGAGAGTTACGACCACCTTGAGGAGATGGTTCGAGAAGCCTTACAAGTTGGAGAAGTTGACACAGGAACGGCTGATGTATTTGCTAACCTTGACAACGTATTAGAAGAGGATTTTAGACACCCAATTCCTATGGGGATAGACGGTATTGATAATCTTTTAAAAGGTGGAATTGCAAAGGGAGAATTAGGTGTAATCCTCGCACCTACTGGTGTAGGAAAATCCACACTGTTGACCAAGATTAGTAACCACGCATTTAATTTAGGATATAACGTACTTCAGATATTCTTTGAGGATAACCCTAAAATTATACAAAGAAAACATTTTACGTTATGGACTGAAATTGCCCCTGATTTATTGTCTTTACATAAAGACAAAGTCATGGACAAAATTAAAGATATTCGTGAAAACGCACCAAATAAGTTAATCTTAAAGAAACTTCCATCAGATACACTTACTATGAATCAGATTAAAAATCAAATTCGTAAGATGACTGCGGAAGGTAATAAAGTTGATATGGTGGTGTTAGATTATATTGATTGTGTGGTTCCTGATAAAAACTTAGGTGATGAGTGGAAAAGCGAGGGTTCAGTAATGAGAGGATTTGAGTCTATGTGTCACGAATTAGATTTGGTAGGATGGACAGCAACTCAAGGTAACAGAAGTTCGATATCTTCTGAGGTAGTCACCACTGACCAAATGGGAGGGTCGATTAAGAAAGCACAAGTAGGTCACGTAATTATATCTGTTGCAAAATCCTTACAACAAAAAGAAATGAATTTAGCCACAATCGCTATCACTAAGTCAAGGATTGGAAAAGACGGGGTTGTGTTTGAAAATTGTAAATTTGATAACGAGATGTTAGTTATAGATACTGAACAGAGTGTAACCTTCTTAGGTTTGGAAGAACAAAAAGAAGAGAACAACAGGAAACGAATTAAAGAACTTTTGGATAGAAAAAAACAAAAGGAGAGTAATTAATAAACCTTAAAATTATTATAAAAATGGAAAGTTTAATGGATAAAATTGATAGAGATATACGCTATGTCGTAAAAAGAAGTGGAGATAAAGTACCATTTCATTCTGAAAAAATTGAGAAAGCGGTTATAAAGGCGATGAAAAGTATCGACATGATAGATGAAAATATGGCTGAAAAAATTGCTAGAATAACCACTAAGGCAATTTTTAGGAACAATAAAGAACACGTTCCTCATGTTGATGAAATACACGATATGGTGGAAAATAAATTAATGGATAACGGTTTGAATGACGTTGCGAAAGAGTATATCATTTACCGTTCAAAAAGCAGACCCAACATCTTTTCTAAAAGAACAAATCTAAAACCATATGACTACCCTAACCTTAATGAATATGTAGACGCAATAAGACATTCATATTGGGTTCATACTGAATTTAATTTCACGTCTGATATACAAGACTATAAAGTTCATTTAAATGAAAAAGAAAAATCTGCGGTTGAAAGGGCTATGTTAGCAATATCTCAAATAGAAATCGCAGTTAAAACATTTTGGGGTGACATATACAAAAGAATGCCTAAACCTGAGATTGGGAGTGTAGGGGCTACTTTTGCAGAATCGGAGGTTAGACATGCCGACGCTTATTCACACCTAATACAACTTTTAGGTTTAAATAGAAAATTTGAAAATTTACTTGAAGTACCTGCAATTAGAAGAAGAATTAAATATTTAGAAAAATCTATTACTAACTCAAAAGCGGTAGAGAATAAAGAATATTTCGAATCAATTGTACTGTTCTCGATGTTTATTGAAAACGTATCATTATTCTCACAATTTCTAGTTATTATGTCATTTAATAAACATAAAAACAAATTAAAAGGAATTAGTAATGCGGTTGAGGCAACATCAAAAGAAGAAAATATTCACGCTGAATTTGGATTTGAGTTGGTTAACTTAATTAAACAAGAGAATCCTGATTGGTGGACACAGGAATTAGTGGAGGACTTAATAATCTCAACTCACGAAGCGTATGAAGCTGAGCAAGAAGTGATAAATTGGATTTTCGAAGAAGGAGATTTAGAATTCCTCACTAAAAAACAAACATTGGAGTTTATTAAACACAGATTTAATGTATCTTTAAATTCAATCGGTATTGATAGTATCTTTGAAGTTAATGAGACAATATTAGAAACCACGGAATGGTTTGACGATGAGATTTTAACTACAAAACACACAGATTTCTTTAATAAAAGAAGTATTAATTATAGTAAAAAATCAAAATCAATTACATCAAACGATTTATTTTAAAACGATATAACTAAAAATGAAAAATAGAGAAAATTTTGATTGGATAAACGAGGAGTCCATTACCTTTCTACGTAGAGGGTATCTTAGTGATGGAGAAGAGGCGTTAGATAGAATTCGCACTATAGCTAATCATGCTGAGAAAATATTAGGAATCGAAGGGTTCGCGGATAAATTTTATGACTATATGGGTCGAGGATGGTATTCACTATCTTCACCTGTTTGGGCTAATTTTGGTAAAAAAAGAGGTCTACCTGTCAGTTGTTTCGGGTCAAATATAGGTGATAATATAGAATCAATATTATATACACAAGCAGAAGTAGGTGAAATGAGTAAAATGGGTGGAGGTACCTCAGGTTACTTTGGTAATATTAGAGAAAGAGGTGCTGAGATTACAGATAATGGACACGCGCCAGGTTCAGTTCATTTTATGAACTTATTCGAAAGTGTTGTTGATAATATCTCACAGGGGTCTACTAGAAGAGGTAGATTTTCTCCATATTTACCTGTAGAACATCCAGATATTATGGAATTTTTAGAAATTGGAACTGAAGGTTTTCCTATTCAGGACTTAACACATGCAGTTAGTGTTACTGATGAGTTTATGAATGATATGATAGGTGGTGATAATGAAAAAAGGGCAATTTGGGCTAAAGTAATACAAAGAAGGGGGGAGATTGGTTATCCTTATATTATGTTTAACGATACTATGAATAATAAGGCACCTGAAGTTTATAGAGATAAAGGTGCTAAAATTTATAATTCTAACCTTTGTTCAGAAATTGCTTTACACAACTCAGATGAGGAATCATTCGTATGTGTTCTTTCATCTATGAATGTACTTCACTATGATGAGTGGAAAGATACTGACGCAGTTGAGACGATGACTTTCTTTTTAGACGCGGTTGTAAGCGAATTTTTAACAAAAATTGAAAATATTAGAGACGATGGTACTATAGAAGGTAAAAGAGGGTTCTTTTATTTGGAAAAGGCTTATAACTTCGCAAAAAGACAAAGAGCTTTAGGTTTAGGTGTTTTAGGGTGGCACTCACTATTACAATCTAAAAATTTAGCGTTTGACACTAAAGAAAGTGCTAAACTTAATGTGGAAGTTTTTAAATTGATAAAAGAAAAGTCATACAAAGCATCGGAAGATTTGGCTAATATTTTTGGAGAACCTGATTATCTTGAAGGTTATGGTAGAAGAAATGTCACTCTAAACGCAATTGCACCTACTACCTCATCGGCTTTTATTTTAGGACAAGTATCACAATCAATAGAACCTATATGGTCTAATTGTTATGTTAAAGATGTTGCTAAATTAAAAGTTACTATTAAAAATCCAGTACTTAAAAAACTCCTACAAGAGTTAGGTAAAGATACTAAACAAGTGTGGGATAGTATTAAGAAAAAAGATGGCTCAGCTCAACACTTAGATTTTCTAAGTACAGAACAGAAAGATGTATTTAGAACATTTGCTGAAATAAACCAAGCATCTATAATTAATCAAGCGGCTATCAGACAAGATTATATCGACCAATCACAGTCATTAAATTTAATGGTTTCACCTGATATGCCAACAAAAGACGTTAATAAACTTTTAATTGACGCTTGGAAATTAGGGGTAAAAACACTATACTATCAACACTCGATGAATTCCGCTCAGGCTTTCGCAAGGAAAAAATTAAACCTCAACGATTTACAATGTGTTGCTTGTGAAGGATAATAAAATAAAACCCATCTAAAAAGGTGGGTTTTTTTTATAAAAATATTATATCGAATATTTATTGTTATGGCAATAAATAAATCATACGGTATAAAATTTCCATTTTCTAAAAGTGTTAATGGTAATTATCTCACTCGGACAAAAACTGCGGAAGAGGAGATAAGAACGGATTTATTACATTTAATATTAACAAGGAAAGGTAGTAGATACTACTTACCTGACTTTGGGACTAGAATTTATGAGTTTATTTTTGAACCAATGGACGGTCCGACATTTGACGCGATAAAATCAGATATACAAACATCTGTTGATAAATATATACCTAATTTACAGATTAATGATATATCAATATCTCCTTATAGTGAAGATGATAGAAATGTTGCGGGTACTCTAAACACCGAAGACCAAAACTCTGAATATGAAATGTTTGATATTTTTAGGACTGCGGGTGAAGGGGTAGATGAATATACTGCGAAAGTAAAAATAGACTATTCTATTAAAGATACTACATTTGAAAGTAGAGATTTTATAATAATTAATATTTAAATTATATGGCTAATCGTAAAATATCGTATACGGAAAGAGATTTCGAAGGTTTAAGGCAAGACCTTATAAACTTTACAAGACAGTATTATCCGGACCTCATTGATAATTTTAATGACGCTTCTGTATTCTCAGTATTTTTAGATTTAAATGCGGCTATTGGAGATAACTTAAATTATCATATAGACAGAAGTATACAAGAAACTGTATTACAATATGCACAACAAAAATCTTCAATATATAATATTGCTAGAACCTATGGATTAAAAATACCTGGTAATAGACCTTCTATAGCTTTATTAGATGTATCTATCACTGTTCCTGCTTTTGGAGACCAAGAAGATAGTAGGTATTTAGGTATTATAAGGTCAGGTTCTCAGTTTATAGGCGCGGGACAAATATTTGAAAATCAAGACGATATTGACTTTAGTACTCAATATAATAGTAGTGGATTCCCTAATAGGACTAAAATACCTAATTTTGATAGTAATAACCGAATTATTAATTATACGATAACTAAACGAGAAGTTGTGGTTAACGGAGCCACTAAAATATTTAAAAAAGTAATTAATAATAATGATGTTAAACCATTTTATGAGTTCTTTTTACCTGAAAAAAATGTTATAAGTATAACATCATTAATTCAGAAAGACGGTATTACCTACTCAAGCCCACCCACTTATGGTGAATTTATAACCGCACCTGATAGATGGTATGAGGTAGACGCTTTGGCGGAAAACACAGTATTTGTTGAAGACCCAACAAAAGCTTCGGATAATCCAGGAATAAAAGTAGGTCGTTATATTGAAACTGAAAGTAGATTTATATCTGAATACACACCTGAAGGTTATTGTAAATTAACTTTTGGTTCTGCTACGGTTACTGCTGATGACCAATTAGCTCAATTTGCTAAAACAGGGATACCACTTAGGCTTGAAAATTATCAAAACAATATTGGGTTAGGTAGAACTGTTAAGGCTAATACCACATTATTTGTTAAATATAGAATAGGGGGTGGAATAGGTTCTAATATCGGAGTAAATACGATAACTCAAATCGGAACCATTAATTTTGCAGTAAACGGACCGTCACCTAGTATTAATCAGAATGTAATTCAAAGTTTAAGGTCTAATAATGTAACCGCTGCGATAGGAGGAGGTAACCTACCCACTACTGAAGAGGTACGTAATATGGTTACATATAATTTTGCCGCTCAAAAAAGGGCGGTTACAGTAAATGATTATAATTCATTAATTAGAACTATGCCAAGTAGATTTGGTGCACCAGCTAAAGCATCTATAACGGAAGAAGATAATAAGATTAAAATAGAAATACTATCATTTGATGATAATGGTAAATTAACTAGTAATGTGTCAAATACCTTAAAACAAAATATTGCAAATTATTTATCTAATTACAGGATGATTAATGATTATATTTCAGTAAGAAGTGCTCAAGTAATTGATTTAGAATATGAATTTTCAGTAGCAATGGAATCTAGTGAAAATCAGGGTCAAGTAATAACGAGTATAGTTGACAGTGTTAATTCATATATGTCACCATCGACTAACCTATTAGGTAAAAATGTAAATATATCTGACATAAGGAGATTGATACAAGATATACCTGGAGTAAGTACATTGGCGGATTTGAAAGTTTTTAATAAAACAGGAGGTCAGTACTCATCTTCTGAGACCTCACAAAGATATTTGGACAAAAACACCAAACAAATTGAACTAATTGACGATACTATTTTTGCACAACCAAATCAGATATATCAGATAAAGTTTCCTGAAAAAGATATTAAAGTGAGAATAAAGCAATTGAAGAACGTGGAATTCTCATAATCTTCTTCCATATACTTTTATTTAATTAGTTTTAAAATTAGTATGATTAACTATTTATTTTAAAAGTAATTTTATGCCAAAATCATATAGATTTAGAACACAAGTTGGAGTCGACAGAGAAGTACGACTTAATATTGAACAAGATTTTGATTTTTTAGAAATTTTATCGTTAAAATTACGACAAGAAGATTTATATGAAAGATTTTGTGCTGACTATGGTGTTGTAACAGGTAGAGTAGTTGCGAATGGTGGATTTGGTGTACCTAATGTAAATGTTTCTATATTTGTACCTTTAGATAATGTAGATGAAAATAATATTATAATATCTACATTATACCCTTACAAAAATTTAAAAACAAAAAATGAAGATGGTTATAGATATAACCTATTACCATATAAAAAAGAATATGGAGGACATACACCTACAGGAACATTTCCAGACAGACAAGATGTGTTAACCCGTAGAGAAGTATTACAAGTGTATGAAAAATATTACAAATACACGGTAAAAACAAACAGTTCTGGTGACTTTATGATTGTTGGAGTACCATTAGGTCAACAGAAATTAATAATGGATTTAGACCTATCCAATATGGGTCAGTTTTCATTAAGACCATCTGATTTGATAAGAATGGGTATGGGAGTCCCTTCACAATTTAATGGACAACAATTCAAAGCCTCTGAAGACTTAAGTAGTTTACCACAAATAGTTAATAGTGTTAAGGAAATTGACGTAACACCTTTTTGGGGGGATAACGACCTATGCAATGTAGGAATAACTAGAAGTGATTTTGATTTAAGAGATTTAGGTATCGAAATAGAACCACAATCTATATTTATGGGCTCAGTATTTAGTTCTACTGAAGATGATTTTATAAGGGGTAATTGTAAACCTAAAAATGATGTTGGTAAACTATGTGATGTTGTTGCGGGTCCCGGTCAAATATTAGCATTAAGACATACAATTTCTGTAGATGCTGAAGGACAACCAATATTAGAACAACACCAACTCGAAGATGGGGGTAATATAATTGATGACAGTGGTACTTGGATGATAGACCTACCCATGAATTTAGACTATATCATTACTAATGAGTTCGGAGAGCAAATCATTTCTTTAGACCCTAAGGTTGGAATACCAACTAAAGGTAAGTATCGATTTAGAGTAAAATGGCAAAATGAAGGGGGGGAGTCTAATGATATATTTAGAGCTGACTACCTAATACCAAATATAAGAGAACACGGATGGTCAGGGACCACAACTGATGAAATGCCATCTGAAGAGATTAGGAATAAATCATATGCCTTTTCTTTAGATTGGGATGAGTATTATGATAAAACCGCAGCTATAAATTGCGAAGATAGTTTTTATGAATTTACATACAATAAAGTTTATACTATTGCGTCCCACTACGATAGATTTAAATGGGGATTCAACAGGATAAAACATTTAGGTATAAAGGAAATTAATGATAAAACGTGTCAGAGCGAGCATAACCCGTTACCTGTAATTGAAGCACAAAGAAATGGGAGTGTTTTAATATTTTTATTTAATTTTATACTATCTATTTTAACTATTCCGTTAATAGCATTATTAGCTATTGCCCATATTGTTACAAAAATATGGCCTATTGTCCGAGCGATTGTAATTGCGGTATCTGCAATTATTAATTTTGTCATATATGCGGTTTGTAGAATTATTGCATCGATACCGTTCACAAACAAAAGCAAAGATGATTGTGTAAAGAAAGAAGTGACCCCACCACCTAAAGAAAGTCCATTTTCTACTATTAACTTTCCTATGTTAAGCTATCCTGATTGTGAGGCTTGCGCGTGTGACACAAACAAACCTCAAGGGGAAGAAGACGATACAGCATCTCAGTTAGAATCATATTCTGATGAGGTAAACTTTGGTCCCATAATCGATGCAACATATACTGAAACATTTTCTAAACAAACAAGTGCGGCTTCTGTAGATAATACTAATTGTCCTAAAGCGAGTGATGAAGTTAGACTTACACAAGGTAGGTTGATGTGTGCGGGATACGACCAATTTTCAAAAAATGGTTACTATACAATACAACTTAAAGAACAAGGTTCAGGAATAGAGGATTGTGATTGGGATGTTGCTCGTAGTTTTAATAGAAGAGACCAAGTTCAGTGGTATAAATCACCAGCATATCCTGTTTTTAGAGGAAATCAAAAAAGAGTGAGGTGGAAATTAGGGGCTCAACCGACATGGGCTCAAGCGCTTAATCTACTTAACAGAAGAAAAATGTATTTCGGTGAAGCTGCTGTGGCAACTAATAAATTACAATACAACAGTTGGGACACAAGTAGTGAAGGTGAGTATCCCGCACCATATGATACTATAGCATGGAATAAAAGAACAACCACAAGTATACAGGCAGAATTAATTAATAATCAGATAAACGGAGTAACACCACAAGCACCTTCATCTAATTTTAATAGATGGATGGATAATGCATTTATAATGGTTTTAGACCCTGGAGACGATATGGAAAGGGGTCAACTATTTTTCTTTAACGACCCATCAAAAATTAATGACCCTAACTTTATTACGTTCCCTGATGGAAATCAGTTTGATACTAATGGTATTACCGGAACATGTGAAAACAGTACAACGGGATATATTAATAAACCATTCTCATATATGGATAGAACGGGTGCTGTGCAAAACACAACACTACAATTATATAATACTGCCTCCACTATGTCGTATAACTTTAAATCAGGAGTGGAGTATTTCCAGTGTATTAGAACATTTACTTTCGACGAAATATGGTCTTTAGGTGACGCATCTTCAGATGCTGCAAATACGTTATTTTATAAATTTACAAATGGGGAACCAGATGGAAACGCTGCGGTTAGGGCTAGTTCTTTAGTTAGATATATTACAGATTATTACCAACAATACGGTAATAATTGGGAAGGGGAAGAAATGGGTTACAACTCATCAATAAGTAAAAGAGTAGATAATGATGGAGGTATAGCTGATGATATTGCATCTTCAATAAAAGTTGTTGTCGCGGTAAGAGGTGTTGACCCATATATGCCCAGACAAAGAGTTAGGTATGACTTATCTAAATTATTTGGTAGAGGAGTTGCAAGTCCTAATGACGAAGATTTAAATATATTTAACGGGGCGGTTACAGTAACTGGAGATTATTTTTTAAATATTCCTATACAACCTAACGATGTAGATATAATGAATAACCCACCATGGAGGTATAACGATTATTCACCGATTGGGCATTATAGAATATGGCAAGAGGGGCAAAACCAAAAAAAAGCGTTATGGTTTCACGATTGCGATAATGATGGTAGGAGATACGATTCTTCTGGTAATATAGTGGGATATGGCTTTAACACAAAATTATGGCATGAACCATTTTTATTTACACCAGACGCGGAATTATGGGAATCATTTGAAACTTATTGTCCGAATAAATATGTATCAATAGATAATCAGTTTAGAGAAATCGAATCAGGCACTTTTGAAACATTTATGGGTAGAGTAAGTGACTCAGCTAAACGAGGAGTTTTTATACCTAGTGGGAATGATTATACATATACTGGTGTGAATGGAGGAAATTTACCCGGTGACGACTCAGGAAAATTCCCAAAATACGGAATAAACCCATGGTATCAAAGAAATATAGAAGGGTGTGGATATCAATATAGTTATACCGGAGGTGCCAATAGTAATAATAGGAAAAGACAATTAGAAAATAATGGAAATAAAGAATTATTTGCAATGTCTCCACTTTATTTACCTAAAGATTATGGTGATTTAGATGAAAGTGACGGTGTACCAAAAACATTTATGAATAACTCTCATAAAATTATTTTTAGAAGTGATAGAATACCTTCATCAGATAAATTTGATTCACCTGACTTTAACTTTTTTGTATCTCAAAAGAAACAACAATTTAGACGTTATGCATTACATATGAACCTACAACAACAATTGTTTCTTTCTGATGATAATGGTACTGTTGTAGATATTGACGGTAATGTACAACCTACAGATGCTAGCGGTAATTATTTAGACAGTATTGAAGACACTAATTGTGAGACGTCATTATTACTCTCAACCTTTAACTGTGGGTCTATGGTATCTTTAGGGTGTTACAGTGGTGATGGAGAAAACTTTGGAGTTGAAGTACCTTGTGAAGTTGAAGATGATGAAGAATGGGGTATTGAGGGTGACGAAAGAGTTCAGAATGGATGTTATGTATTTGTCATTAAAAAACCTATAAAGTCGTTAGGTGCGGATGTAAAAATGTTATTTGAGTATAGGACACGTCTTAGGTTTATGTTTGCGGTGTGTCAAGGAGTCATAGGAGAATCATTTCAAAATAACTGGTTAAATGGTTCTTTATATATGCCATCATTTCAGAAGCAAACAATATATAATTCAGATAATGAAGTTAAAAGGTACAGGTACTGTGGAGACCCACAACAGTTCTTTTCAAAACTAAGACACCAAGGTCCGTTATATTTTAATACTAATACTAATTCTTTTTATTATCGTTCAACCCCGTTCAATGACACTACTAATCAATTTGTTGGTCAAGAACCGTCTAGAGATTACTATTATGGTCAAAATTCTAAGAACCTGTGGTCACCAACCACAATAATGGAGTTAGGTCCAAGGGACGAGTTTACTAAGGAAATTGCGTTTTCACCTGAATTCGAAGGATATATAATCGACACATTAAAAACAACTACCTATCAAAGTCCATCTGGTGTGATAAATTTATTTATACTATCTAGACTCGTTAATACAAGTTTCTTAGAACAGATATTAAATAATGGAGACGCCTCTGTCGGACAATTATTTTCTAGAGAATCTGGTACTGTTTTAGGTAGGTTATTTGATGCTAGGGTTGATGGGGACTTCGCTCAAATGGTAGGAATTAATTCAGAATACGGAGTGGTACCATTTTTAGAAGGTAACTATTGCGACAACGGAATTACAGTTCAAGACGATAGGTTTGGGATATGGTTTAGCTCTAACACTATTAATCGTAGAATCTTAACAAATGGTACTACAACATTTGGTACAGAACCTGAAGGTCCGTCAAATTACTTTGGTTATACGGACACTCAGGTAGTTCCTTATTATATGTGGAATATAAAAAATAATGGGTTGTTCGGTACAGAGTATAATACATGGGAGACAGACGTAGTATTTTCATCACAATATCAGGGAGATGACTTTTTTAATAGTACACAACCATATATGAAACCTAATATCGGTTATGGTAGAGGTCATATTTTTAATGCAAACGCCTTCGACCCTGAATATGATAGTTTACCTATTAATAATAGTAATCAAAATAACTTTAAAGTTGGTTCGCCTTTTTACTTTTATTTCGGGTTAAAGAGAGGTAAAAGTGCAATGAATAGATACATAAAAAAGTATATTTTTAATTTAGGATGAGTAATAAAAAAAACTCAGATATTAGAATAGTTAGAGGTGAAGACCGGTTTGCGGGCGCTTCTAATACTGATTTATTGATTAACGTTAATTTAGAGAGTAAAGAAAAAAATCTTATAGAAGGTGATAGAAGTTATATTTTAAATTTAGAACAAAGATTTGATGATGAGAGACAAAAGTCTACTAAATTTAGAATTGCAGGTAAAATAACTAACATATTTAACAATATCATTAGTGGGCAAACTACCTATGAACCATTTAGAAATTCTTTATTTTATGTAAACGCGTATAATGCCGTTTCTTTAGGGTCTCCATGGCAAGGCTACCCTCAATACGATGAATTTACTTTTTTTAGAACTAGAGGGATAGAGGGTCATATACCGTTTATAAATAAAAGTGCTAGTTCATATAATTGGATGACATATGTGACATATGCTAGTGGAAATAATACAACTCAGAACTTAAGACAAACAGTAAACTTCGAAAGCGGTACATCGGTTAATAATTTTGTGGTAAGTGACGGTGTTCCATACTATATAATTAATACTCAAGATAGGGGCAAAAATTTAATTACTTTTTATTGTGGGTTTAAACATAACTTATCACTTGGAGACTGGATTTACACTAAAGACGAAATAAACGGTAAGAGGTATTTTGAAGTATATCAATTAGGGGATGCTTCATATGATAATGAGATGAGTGTTTTTTCTATTTTTAATTATGGATTTACCGACCCTCTTTTTGGTAATTACTCTATAGGTAATTTCAAAAAAGTTATTGATATAAATAATAAAGAAGAGACCACTTCACAATATTATGTTAGGGAACATAAAGTACTTACAAAAAATACTCACTCCGACTTAACAAAATTAGGATATGAAACTAATCCTTTTCCTGTTAAAAAACAATTAGAATACTCGGCATTAACACCTAATAATATAGAAAGGGTGTCCATTAAAGACGGTAACAATAGCGTTGGATTTTCTTTTGACAAAGATATTGATATTAATACGTTAAGAGATAATTTAGAAAGACCTTTAAGTGAGTTATTTGTTACAATCATAAATAAAGGTTATATGGGTTGGTTTAATAATCCATACGTACCTAATAATACTACTGGAGTTCAGGTAGGTTGGGATTTAAACTTTTTGAAGGATACTGTAGACGAGTGGTGGGATGTTAATAATACTACTAATCGAGATAACATCCCTAATGGAAGTTATGAGTACAATAGTAATACATTTTTTTATAATAAAAATTTAGAAATTGGACATAAGTTAATGGGTGATATATGTGACTATAACGATTACGAACAAAAAGAAACGGTACTATCAAATATAAGTCATAAAATATCTTATAATCCTCAGACTTTCGATAATAATAGTATTAATACTCTACCTAACGGATACGCCTATAAACCACATTACAATGTACCTATACGAACCTATTCTGATTACCTTGAAGTCGGTGAAGAAAATTCAGTAGACTTAGTACCCGATTACGCCTTTTTATCCAAATATGAAAGGCAATGGAGATGGAGAGATTTATATCCATATGGATATAAAGATACTGATGGTAATGGTATTGATAACCCATTTTTAAATGGAGCTCACTACCCATTTAAAGAAATAATATTTCTACTAACGCCCATGAAAAGAAATGATAATAATTACAACAATGTAATATTTGCCCCAATATCTGATGACTGTGAATAAGTATAAAATTAAAATATCACCAAATGACAGGTACATCAATATACCTATCCAAATCGACACCGACCTTTTAGGTAGGGATGATTTAATTGATGAATTTGAAGATGAAACAATAGAAAAAGTAATAAATCCTATTGAAGATTTTGAATTAACTAGATTTGCTCATAAAGATTGGGTTGAAAACAATCAATTAAAATCTAGTATCGAACATAAATTCTTTTTTTATAATAGAGAGCAAGATATAGGTAGTATTTCTAACACTAATAGCTCAGTTTGGGTTAATGATTACAATTTTACGAACAATCCTAATTATATTGATACATGTTTTACAGAGGCGGACGTTTACTATAACTCAAATTCATTTAGAAACAGTTTTTTTAAGTTAGACTTATACGATACTATTGATACTGAAACTCAAAAACTTTATTTAACGATAATAATACCCACGCAACAGGGTAAGACTAGACTTTCATCTACTGAACCATTCGTAGATAGTAGTGGTCCGATACAAGGACCTGATTTACCTGACTTACAACCTGATTCACCTTCAGGCGCTCGTAATGCGTCGGAAAGGATGAGTCAAAAAGTATATGAAGATGAATTAAATAGATTAATTATAGAAAAAGAAAACAACCCAAAAAAATACGAAACTACAAATATACATAATCGAGCCCATAAGGCTCAACTACAATATGAGTTGGACGAGGTTGTAAGGAAAGTTGAAGAAAGTAGAAACGAACATAAAAAAGATAGTCTAACGACTACTACACCATTAATAACTCCATCTATAACACCATCATTATCGTCTACAATTCCTTCAGATGTTAATTTATTGTTTGATTCTTATGAGGTTACATTTGTAAATTGTAATTCAGAAACATTAACAAAGTATATATCGGTAAATTTATGGAATAATTTCTTTGATTGGCCGACTTATGGATATTCAACAAACTTTGATTCTGTATGTTATGAAATAACAAGTGCAAATACATCTACACCTATACCTGACCCACCTATACCAGACTACATAGACTCTTCTAATGGATTTGTAAATAATGATTGTGGGTGTATAACACCTACACCTACACCGACTAATAGTGTTACATCCACTCCACCTCCTACCCTAACCCCTACTCCAACACCAACGACTTCACCTCCACCTGCACCAACACCAACGGCTAGTTATATCCCTGCAGAAGATGAGGGAAATGTCAATAATAATCCAAATGGTATTGGTAGTGGGGGTACACCGTCTTTAGTTACCGCACCGGCAAACGCTCAAATTAAAATACCCGACTTTATTTTAGATTACGTAGGGGATAAAGAGGGATACTTTATTTATTGGTTAAAAAATCCTAACTACTTAGTTATTAATGATTTTTATATGTCCGCTAAATTTTTTAATGCCAAAACAGGTCAATTTATTAGAATGATGAACCAACCTCAAAACTCAATACCTACGAGATATAACTTTAATAATGCGGATTACTTTTATTATAAAATATTGATGGACTATGATAATTATGAATATGAGGTTAATAATACACAATCAAATCAAAGGGTGGGAACATCGTTAAATGAAATAAAATGGTATGAATATGTTAATCCATCATGAACGAAGAGAGGTACTATATAAAAATATCACCAGAATCTTTAAAAAGTGATATTGTTCAGCAAACTTATAGTGGTAATACGTTTGGTGTTTATTCTGCAATGACACAAATATTAAGTGGTGGGACTAATGGTGATAGTTTACTAACAGATTTAACAGTACCTATCGTTTTTAATCAAACTTTTGATGATATGGGATTCTACTCAACATTTGATGGGTTTGTCTTACAAAAAGATGTGGTATCTAACTTTATAGTTAGTGGGGACCCGACCAACGACTTTAAAGTTAAATTATATAACACTTCAGACCAGTTAAAAAAGTTTTTAAAGTTATCTACCTACACTGTAGATTGGGGAGACGGTACCGTGGAGCCTTTTACCGCGATTTATCCAGATTACATGGAACATGAGTATCCACCATTAACTTCATCATATAAAATAGAGTTAACACAAAATAATCCTTGGGGTGTGACAAATATAGTTAAAGGAGTTTCAATACCTAATACATTGGTCACCATATCCAATCCCTCAGAAACTATAACGTTCACTCAACAAGGGGGTAATTGGGCCAATATCCCGATTAGTTATAATTTTATTTTTACAGGAGACTCAGAAAATACTGTAAGCGCTCAATCAAGTAATCAAACATTTACTATAACAGGATTTACTTCTTCACAACTTAATAATTTAAAACTTTACGGACCGATAAAATACGATACCTCGGTTGTGGTAAAGAAGAATAATGAAGATTACGGTAGAGTAACTGAGATAACAGATGCGTATACGGCATATACAATACAAGACGTAGAATACTATGATTACCCCAACGGTAAGACTTTATTTTTTATAGAATCTAACGGAATAACTGACAATACAGTAGTTGCAGAACCGATTACCAAAGAAGAAGTATTATTTGGTGTAGTTTCCTCACCGGAAATACAATCCCAAATATTTATTGATAGAGGTAAAAATTCTGCGTTCGAAGGAATACAGAGACTCGGAGAAGTTGATAACATCGGAGACTTAGTATCTTATGGGTACGGTTTCTTTAAAATAAAAGAACAACAGTAAAATGGCTTTAGGAACATACGGAACAACAAGACCAGCAGACATGTCCCCTGAGGACGTGGAAATAATATTAAATTACACCCCGTCAAGGGATGTGACCAACAACTTTGAATTAAAAACTTTAAACGCCTCAGAAGTTTTAACGCCTTATTTTCATAATGCAGATACAGGAGGAAACGCCGACCTTGAAATATTAGGGGGACTATATAACCTTAAATTACCTGCGGATGAATTTAATCAAATTGGTATATATACTCTATATATAAGACCTGTGGAGATACGGACTACAATTACTGATTGTGGAGTACTTTCATCGTTACCTAACGTAAAAGGGATAATTGTAGATTTAAACAGTGTACCTTCTCAGTATAGGAATAGATTCGTTAATCAAGGATTAGTTGGTCATAGAGTAGAGTATTTAAATAATGATGGTACAAAAATTACTAATTTTTATAGAATTATAACATCATCATTTTATTGTGAACCTGTTGTTACTAATCTCACTAACTCATCACAAAAATCTATTAGATATAGATATGTGGATGGTGGTAGTGATTTATTGTTTTGTACAGTTTCACCGGCAAGTGCTCCGTCGAATAAGCCGAGTGCAACTCCATTTATAGGTCAACCTAATCAAAATATAATAATTACTAATACATTTTTTAATCCAATAACATTGGATATTGAATTAGCAGAAAATGACATCGATACGTTGGCAATTGCACTTTATGGTAATCAGACTAAATCCATTGAAGATGGAGTTTATACCTTATATGACAACGACCTTAATATTTACAAACAATATAACCTATATGAGATTAGGGACGAGTTTAACAATTTATTATATGAGGTTAGACAAAATAGAGGGGATAATATAGATTTCAGTAAAAACTTCACCAATATCACACAGTAATGGCTGATAACAAGTTTAGATATCCACCAGCTCCTCCTAACGCTAGAGGAACATTTTCTGACAACTTAGTTGGTTTACAACTTGTTGATGGTGGAGGTCTTACGCAGGCAAATTTTGAATTCACAACAAATGTCGTTGAAAAGGTTAATAGAACTTTTGATACGGGTGTCTTTTCTAGTCCTATATCATTAAATGATTTAGATTTTAACAGTATTGAAGAATCTAAAATAGTATTGGCTAAAAACTTTAAAGTTTACCCTAATTACGATATAAGTCAGGTTACTAATTTTGCGATGTATGGTTCTTTAAGAAAAAGAATGTCATCTTCAGTAACAAATATAGTTAATTTTTTTCCAGCGGCAATATCTATAGATAAGATTTATTATGATTATAACACAGGATATACGGCTTATAATATTTCTTATGATGATATTGAAGGTTTAACAACTTTTGATATTGACGTTACTAGATTTAAAAATCCATTCGATATTGATTACTCAGAAAATTCCGATAGGAATATCTCAGTTAGACCTTTTGAGGTTAGCCCTTTAAGAAATCTTACTAGACATTTCTTAAAGTATTCTTTATTTTTTGAGGATTTGAAGACTGAATATAAATTTGTTGACTTCGACCCTTCAGCAAAACTATCAGCAGGGACTGTACAAATCGTAGTACAGGGAAATCCTTTCAGTGGTCAATCCACTTCAGTTGATAATATTTTATTAAAACCAAATAAAGAAGAAACGGATAAATCATTTATTGATGATTTTAATGAAGTAGAAGATTTCTTATTAAATCGTTTAGTAGTTCCAATATACACTTCTAAATTTGAAATATTAAGGGAGGGTCAAGACGGTCAAGTATATAAGGCTTATCAGAGTATAACTTGGAGTTTAGACGGGACTTGGAATTTAGATATAAGAACAAATAAGTTTGATAATTACTTAACAGAATTAAATAGTATATCTGATGAAATTGATGAGTATAAAAGTAATTTAATATCGAGATTTTTAACCACAGGGGCTTTTAAAGATTTTGACACTCCTAATAAAAATGTCGAAAAGGTTTTACAATTATATGGTAGGAGTTTTGATGAAACTAAAAAGTTCATTGACGCGTTATCTTATATGAATTCAGTTAATTATGTCGTGCAAAATGACATACCTTCTCAGTTATTAACAAATTTGGCTCAGACAATAGGATGGGACACTAACGTTTCACCAATTACGAATGATAAATTTTTGAGTAGTGTATTTGGAAATCAAGACGGTAACGTATTCCCTGGTCAATCAGTAAATAAGACACCAACTGAACTTAACTATCAGTATTATAGAAATTTAATATTAAATTCCGCTTACTTATTTAAATCTAAAGGTACTAGACGCTCAATAGAGGCTCTTATGAGACTAGTTGGGGCTCCCGACGCATTAATAGATTTTAACGAAATCATTTATTTAGCTGATGGACCAATAAATATAGAAAGATTTAATGAAGAATATGCGACTATAACGGGAGGTACTAAGACCACAGAAACACCGGTCTTAGACCCAAACGTCACTTTTAGTTTTGAAGGTGTTACATATACCGGATTTACAACTCAACTAACATTAAGTAATGTGGATACTGTTAGAAATGATTATCCTGTGGATAGTTTTGGATATCCACAATCTCCGGTATCGACTGAAGAAATGTTTTTTGAAAAAGGTGCGGGATGGTACGAACAGACACCTGAACATAGGGCACCTACAGTGTTAGATACTACAGGTTCTGTTTTCACAGGACAAAACCCTGATATACAGACAACCTTAGAACCATTTACTTATGGTCAAAAATATTTTAATAGATTTAGAGATTTTCCATATATGGATTTGGGTTTTGGTTTAACAAGAACCTATGATAATAATAAATCTTGGACAGATAATGAATTAGGTTTAAGGAGAAATACTGAGGCTGGTTATAACGCCTATTATGTGGTAGATAATGAAAAATTAGTATTAAATGCTAAAAATATCGATTTAGGATTAAATATGGGTCAAGGTATTATATACGACATATGGGATATGTCAAAAAAATATAACTACCCATTCCCTTCTACTGGTTTAACATCACCTTATCCTTATCCTGAAGGAATTGATTGGACAGTAATTAACCCAAAACCAAAAGAAAAGACATTTTTTGAATTTGCTCAGACCTTTTATCGTAACATGATTAATGTTAGGAATAGACAAACAATAACAGATGGTAAAGGAGGTGGGTACCCGACACTACAATCAGTTTATTGGAAATATCTTAACTCAGAAGAGTCTGTAGGTATACCATCCAACAAATATACCTATCAAAAAATGATTGATTTCACTAATGGTATTGGTGATTATTGGATGAAGTTAATTGAGCAGATGATTCCCGCTTCAACTATATGGATGGGGGGTCAAAAAATGGAAAATAACGTATTACAGAGACAAAAAGTAGTATGGAGAAGACAAAGAGGATGTGAGTTAGTACCGATACCCTGTATACCATGTACATTCACGGGTCAATTACTTGGTAGTGATTGTACTACACAAACTTTAAACTGCGATATTGGATTAACAAACCCACAAACGACATTGATAAATAGCATTAATAGTGCGGTTGGTAACGAAGGGTATAATGTAAGTGACTGTCAATTAAACACTTTGACAAGTTTGTGGTATGTGGATATAAGACTTAGTGGTTCATTACTTAGAAAAGATTTATTCTACACTGGGTATGGAAGTGGTGATTACCCATCTAGTACTGAGTGGTTGACGGCGGTAGAGACATCTTTATCTAATTTATCTCAGGACGGACTATCTTATAGTATTAACGGTAATAACATAACAGTTACTAATATAGGGTGTAATAATGATTTTACTAATAAAACTTTGCAAATAAACGCAGGGGTCAACATAAATATTAATTGTACGTCATGACATTAGTAAAATATACCATACAAAATTGTAACGACCAATCAGAGTATAGGTTAACCTTTAATAATGCTACGCACCTAAATTCAGGTGAGATTTGGGATATTGAATGTAATAATATAAATAATGGGTGTTATTACATTAATGAAGATACTAATAAAGTTTTAGATGAAATAAATGGAGACGATTGTACATTTATTGAGTATGTCGATTGTGAAACATGTGAAGAAGCAAATTTACTTATTTCATCGTTAATGTCGGCGCCAGCTCAAAGTTGTTATCGGTGGGATAGATGTGATGCGGGGCTAGGAAACTTATATACACTAATAACCGACACACCAATAAATGATAGTATTTTATATTACGGAGTATGTTATGAAATAACCACTATAGTTGTAAATACTGACCCTACCGACTTAAGTGGAATACCTAGTAACTTATACTATAATAAATGTTCTATGTGTGTACCTACGTTTTTAGATTGTGATTTAGAGTTCGGTACGGTTAGTCCTACACCGACACCCACAATAAACGCAACACCATCAGTCACTCCATCAATTACTGCCACACCATCAATCACCGCCACTCCAGGAGCGTCAAATAGTGTGACTACAACTCCATCAGTCACCGCCACACCATCAATTACTGTAACACCATCAGTCACCGCCACACCATCATTAAGCCCAAATACTAATATTACCTTTTATCGGGGTTCAGGTTGTTGTGAAGGAGTGGGTGACGTAATAATTGAAGTAAATGGTGATACTAGTGGTATACCAACATTACCATTCGCAGTCAATCAATACTTTTATACTGGAAGTGATTACTCAGATAGAAACCTTTCAAGTCAACAATGTTTTGAAATGTATGAAATAGTTAGTGGAGGTACACCTGACGTAGTAGTTTCTTCTTCTGAATTTTTAGATGGTATAGGTGCTACAGGTACCGGTTGTAATAACACCCCATATGTTATTAATATAACACCAATTGAAGATATACCGGGGGCTGTTGAGATATCTACAGATATATGGCAAGCTACAATCTGTAGTGTCACAGATATATTATATTTACCTGGTTTGTATGACCCTGGTGAGGATGGGCAAGGTGTAATCAATACAGGTCCTTGTGGGTTAATATCTACGGATTTTTGTACCTCTTATACGATAACTGGAGGAACTCTGTCACAAGTAGGTGTTAAAGAGTGTACCGGAGCAGATTCTTTCTGTGGGTGCGTAAGTGTCACGCCAACACCGACACCCACAATAACTACAACACCATCAATTACTGCAACTCCAGGGGCGTCAAATAGTACGACACCATCAATTACCGCAACACCATCAATTACCGCAACTCCAGGAGCGTCAAATAGTACGACACCATCAATTACTGCGACTCCATCGGTAACAGCAACACCATCAATTACCGTAACTCCGTCAATTACCGTAACTCCGTCAATTACTGCAACTCCATCAATTACTGCAACTCCATCAATTACTGCAACTCCATCGATAACTGCAACTCCATCGATAACTGCAACTCCATCGATAACTGCAACACCATCAATCACAGCCACACCATCGATAACAGCTACACCAAGTGGGGTACCAACTTACTCCGCGTTTGGATTAGTAGCATGTTGTGATAATCATAGGGATGGTATTACACCATTGGGGTGTTGTAATATATTAGATAGTTTAAATCCTCAAATAGATGACTTTGTACAATTAGATGGAATATGTTATCGTATAGCGAACTCATTACCGGGTTGTGGTCTTAACGCAACGAACCAAGCCGTTTATTCAACTTGTGATGATTGTCTTAGTAACACTACTGAAGATTTTTATTGTGAACACACGTTTGTTGCTTGTTTTGAGGATGAATATAATGCTGGAGATGTGTTAGCTGCACCTACACGTAAAAATACCGGACTACCGACTAATGACGTTATAGGTAGTACTTATGAATATTTACAATTTTCCGAAATCATGACGAATGGGGATAGTAACACGTTTGAGTTTGTGGATTGTTATGTCTATGATAATACTTACAACGAAACTATAGATTATGAAACATATCATGATATATCATCGTCTTGTTGTGATAGTAATAAATGTGCGGGAGGTCACGTTGCGGTTAGGACATGCGATACTTATGTTGGTACTGAACAACCTTCACTTAACAATAACCAATTAGAACTGTTATCGTACATGGGATGTGATTTCCTTAGCGGTTCATCGCAAAGTGGTGGTATAATATCGTCGTCAGATACCTTATATATACCTGAAATGTTAGGTAGTTCGGCCTCAACAGCAAATGTTACAACACTAACAGATATAATTTGGGAAGACGGTTTTTCAGGTACTTGTTTTACTATAATAGGTAAAACTTCAAATATAAATATGACACAAGATAATGTAATGGGAACTGCATTATATGATAATGCCTCAGGTACTACCGACTGCAATAACACCCAATGTCACTGTGTCAGTGGAGTGACTATTACTAATAATTCTATTACAGACGAATTTGCTAGATATTTACAGTGTGGTTCGATGGGTGTTAGTGAGTTAATATCTATTACTGTACCGGCAGCTGGTGTTTTCGTTATCAATGATTGTATTAATTTTAATTCATTGGTTCTATCCAGAACTATTAATGAATCAGTTGGTGATATTACATATACCATACCTAATAATGCAGGATGTAGTGAATATGTGTATTTCGACGGTAGCCAACTCACAATTTGCTGCGACTCTACAGATAATCCTATAACCACTGATATAGGATTACCAATCAGTTTAGGTGTGACACCTAATGACTACGTAATTGTTGACGGTGATGCTTATCAGTTGGGTGGTTATAGTAGTACAGATACAGGAACAATATACACCGATGCGACTGGTCCATATACCGATTGTAACGACGCCCTTTCAGCGACCCCAAGTCCAAATCCATGTAGATACGATATGATTCCATGTTGCGACACTAACGGTGCTTCCAATTACCCACCGTTTACATGGGAAGTTTTAGAACTACAAACAATAAATGATACTTTCAGGTCAACTGCACCACCCCCTTACGCAGGTCAAACGGACAAATGTGTGTCTGTTCAGACTTATACCGGAAATTATAATGTCGACAACTACTTTCCCACTGTAATGGAGTATAATGGTAGTGATTGTATTAATAGGTGTTCTAGATGTTCATATGCTGTCCAACCTTGCGGTTATCCACCAAATTGGTATATAATTGTAACTCTTACCCCACAATCTGGAATGATAACGGGTAGTATATGGTACGACAGTGGATTATCTAACTGGCTAACTAGCAATGGCCTTCCATCAGCCAATTGCTATGAGATATTGGCTGTTCCTACTCCAGGTAATTTCATATACAAAGGAGCTTATAGTTCGGGGTATAATTATACGCAAACTTCTGTAACGGGATGTTCAGATTCATCATGTTAAACTAAAATAAAATGAGTCAAATAGTAAACATATCATTAGGACCTACAGACCCAAATCCGGGTAATTATACAGTTAGTGTAAAAGATTGTGATGTAACAACATATACAGACGTTGCATCTTCACTGACATTTAGTGATTTCCCATTTCAATTTGACGTTGAGTCGTTTATTACTGGAACCTGTTTTGAATATCAAGTTATTGATATGGATTCAGGTGCTATATGTTATGCATCCGCTAACATCCCTACAACACCTAGCCCCACACCAACTAATACACCCGCAACTACGCCCACTCCGACACCGACACCATCCGTTTTATCTGATTGTGTTTCAGGAACAACAAACGGTGACTATCAATTTATAGATTGTTGTGGGGTGACACAAAGAGGTTCAAGTCTTGGGGTTACTTTTTGTGTGGCTACATCATACCCTTATAGTGGAGTTAATTTGACGAATTTACCTTGTGTTCCTTCATGTGATGACGGACCTTTACAAGTGGACTTTACATTAACCGCGGCTTGTCCAACAACTGGTTCGGTTACATTTAATGTTAATGGAGGTACTAAACCATATTTCGTTGAAAACATCTTTCCAACTAATTCAGGTATTGGTACACAACAGGGAGATGGTCCATTATTTACGTTTACAGGTTTATCTGAAGGTACGTACACATTTAATATTTCAGATAGTACTAACCCCGCTAGACAATTCAGTCAAAGCATTTTTATTTCAAGTTGTTTTGAAGTTGATATTAGTTCAGTACAGGACGCTGATTGTGGGGATGAATTTGGTTCTCTCACATTAACAGGTAATAGTGGTAGTGAATTTCCTTGGACGGGTACTGTATATTACAATGGTGCGTTTTTAGACTATTATAACATTACTAGTAATCCATATACTATAACACCATTACCACCTGGAAGTTATTATGTAGTTGTTGAAACTACAGAACCTCAGACGGCGACGACTTCGACACAAGTAATATCTTCAACTAGCGGACTGACCTTTGGTATTGCATATACAGGGACATCATCGTGTGGGAGTTGCGTTGGACAAGCAGAAGTTACGGGTACCACTGGCGTAGGACCATATACCTATACTTGGAATAATGGACAAACAACACCTATAGCTACGGGATTATGTCAGGACAATTATTCAGTAACGGTAGTAGATAGTAACGGATGTCAAAACACAGAAAACGTATCGATACCAACCATACCACCACCATCGTTTAATACCTATTCAGGAACACAGCCAAATTGTTTTAGTTGTGACGGTGAAATTACTGTAGGTATCACAGGTGGTACCCCGCCGTATATTTTTTCAGCTTCAACATCATATCAAGAAACTAATAGTAGCGGGTCATTTACGTTAAATGGTCTTTGTGGTGGTCAATACACTATTCAAGTTACTGATAATAATGGATGTGTGGATACACAAGGGTATACACTTAATAGTAGTAGTGGTATAAATAGTGTAATTGTAACCCCTACAGATAGTGATTGTGGTGGAAACGGAAGTATAAAAGTAGAGGTAGATGCTATTATAGGTTCCTTAACTTATTCATTATCAGGAAGTAATGGAAATGAAATACAAACTGTAACAACAAATAATCAAACATACACTTTTGAAAACTTATCGGCAGATACTTACACGATTAAAGTAATATCCGCTAATGGTTGTATTTACACAACGACAACCACAATAAACGATAATGAAAAGTACACAGTTTCAACTACTACTACGAGTACTACTTGTGGTGTTAATAACGGAAGTGCTACTATTAATGTTAGTGACGGAACGAGCCCTATTCAATATCCATTAACCTATATAGTTAAAAGAATTAGTGATGGGTCTATTGTTTACAGTTCAATAGGCTCCCTTACTAATTCTGAGATAGTTAGTAATTTAAGTAGTGGTTCATATGAAATTATAATTACAGATAATGGAGGATGTTCTTCCACTAATTACTTTACTATAGAAGAAGGGTCGGGAGGAGTGCAGGCGATACTCTATAGTACTCCATGTGTTTCAGGTAATGATGGAACTGCAAGTTTAAGTATAACTGATGGTATTGCACCATTCACAATTACATGGTCATCTAATGTACCTAATTCACAGACAGGTCAATATTTAACAGGTCTTTCGGGAGATACGTATACCGCGACAATTGTAGATAGTGAAGGTTGTTCGATAGTGAAAAGTGTTACAGTTGTTTGTGATGATGAAAATGTTGATGACTATGTAATTAATACTCTATGTGAACAAGACTTTGTAACCACTTCAGAAGGTAAGAGAGGATTCTATGAAATGCTTAATGAAGCTTTCTTAGACTTAAATCAACCAGGAAATGGATGTTATTTAGAAAGTGCAGTATTTACTGGAGTTCTTACAATATCAGGGGGTAGTTATGGTGTAGGTCAAACTATAGAAAATGAATTTTATACGGGATATACTTTAAATGATGTTCCATCGGATAATGAATGGGAAATTATTGTTCAAGGAATGTTATCACAATTCAGTGGAATTACATATACCACTGACTTACTAAATAATATATTTACGGTAAAAGGTAATTGTGAGGGTGACATAGACCCATTAAACGGTGCATTTATTGAATTAAAAGTTGAGATAGAAATAAATGTTAATTGCGCGGGTCGAATTGGTCCTGTTTCTCCGACACCCACACCTACAATAACACCTACAACAACACCAACTATAACAATTACACCTAGTATTACCTCAACACCTGGTGCGACACCTACAACAACTCCATCACTTACAATAACACCCACACCATCTTCTACAATACCAAGTTACGACTGTACATTGACTGTTATAGGTAGTTCAAGACAATTAAGTTGTGTGTTAGATGTGAATGGGTCAGTCACTTCAGTAGCCTATGATTTAATATCAACCTATAAAAGTATTTAAAAAAATATTTTTATAGGTAAAATAATGTGGTACAAATTAAAACTCACCACTATTTATATAAAAAATAAAAAGGTTTAAGTATGGCGCAAAGAGAGGTAACATTAAGCGGTACAAGTGTTGGTGTGGATATATCAACCTTGGATATATACCACACTTCACAGATTCCGGCAAACTTTATTACTGGTGTAACCAGAAATCAACTAATAAACGGGATTACTTTTTTAGATGATGACTCAAACAGTGTTTATATAATTGTTAGTGACGATGGACCTTGTAGTGGTACTACAGATACAGTAACTATTGGAGTATCACCAACACCGACACCTTCAATAACCGCTACTCCATCAGTTACCGCAACACCATCGATAACAGCAACACCATCGATAACAACCACACCATCAATTACCGCAACACCATCAGTTACCGCAACACCATCAATAACAGCCACACCATCGATAACAGCCACACCATCGATAACGACCACACCATCGATAACTCCATCAGTTACTGCAACACCATCAATAACAGCCACACCATCGATAACAGCCACACCATCAATTACCGCAACACCATCGATAACTCCATCAGTTACTGCAACACCATCGATAACTACAACACCTTCATTAACACCAGAAGCGTCATCTAGTCCGACACCATCAATCACTCCATCAGTTACCGCCACACCATCAATAACAGCCACACCATCAATCACAGCCACACCATCGATAACTCCATCAGTTACTGCAACACCTTCAATTACCACAACACCATCGATAACAGCCACACCATCAATTACCGCAACACCATCGATAACTCCATCAGTTACCGCAACACCATCGATAACAGCAACACCATCGATAACAACCACACCATCAATTACCGCAACACCATCAGTTACCGCAACACCATCAATAACAGCCACACCATCGATAACAGCCACACCATCGATAACTCCATCAGTTACTGTAACACCTTCAATTACCACAACACCATCGATAACAGCCACACCATCAATTACCGCAACACCATCGATAACTCCATCAGTTACTGTAACACCTTCAATTACCGCAACTCCATCAATTACCGCAACTCCATCGATAACGCCATCAATTACGGCAACACCATCGATAACAGCCACACCATCAATTACCGCAACACCATCGATAACTCCATCAGTTACTGTAACACCTTCAATTACCGCAACTCCATCAATTACCGCAACTCCATCAATTACCGCAACTCCATCAATTACCGCAACTCCATCAATTACCGCAACTCCATCAATCACCGCAACTCCATCAATCACCGCAACTCCATCGATAACGCCATCAATTACGGCAACACCATCAGTAACTGCAACACCTTCAATTACCGCAACACCATCAATCACAGCCACACCATCGATAACTCCATCAATTACCGCAACTCCATCAATCACCGCAACTCCATCAATAACCGCAACACCATCAATCACCGCAACTCCATCAATCACCGCAACTCCATCAATCACCGCAACTCCATCTATCACTCCATCAATAACCGCAACACCATCAATAACCGCAACACCATCAATAACCGCAACACCATCAATAACTGCAACTCCATCGATAACCGTAACTCCATCGATAACGCCATCAATTACGGCAACGCCATCAATTACGGCAACGCCATCAATCACGGCAACGCCGAGTATAACACCATCAGCAACAGTGACACCAAGTATAACACCTTCAGGAGAACCTGAACCAACTCTTAAATTACTCATATTTATGGAGTCAGCCGCGGATTCACCATTTACTGGACCCGCATCTACAGACTTAGGAACATATATGTTATCCTCACCAAATCAACAATGGTTTGGGTGGGTAAATAGTGGGATACCAACTTTAACAAACGCGGCCCAACTACAAGATTTTTTATACTGGATGGATTGGCCAGGTTTTGTTAACGGTACCGCTAATGCCCCTTCGGTTATTGAGGCGGACATACCACAAACCGCGGGAGGTACTGATATATACGGAAATACTATAGACCAATTTAAATTCTTAACTACACAAGTTCCGGCTGGTTCATTTAATGCTGGGGATAGGGTACAGTTTGTATTTATTGCGCCACACTCACTATTAGATAATTCAACAAAAGTTTATTCAACTATAGGGTGGAATTACACTAATAACTCGTCAGATGCTGTTACTAACACTTCGGGAACATTAACACCAAGAGCTACTGACGTTAACTATTTAGGTTCTAATTGGATAAATACGACATATCGAGTTTGTACTAACGTTTCTTCGTTGTATAGAACAATGTCAATAGCGGATAGTAATAATAATTTCTACTTTAGGGGTGGAGACTTAATATGATAAAAAAATGAGCTATATATATAGAAATCCAATATCAACCGAGAGGGTAGCTAGTACTTGGTCGGTACTAAATGTTGAAACAAATGGTACTAACTTTTCAGTATTTAATACTGGGGGGTATATGGAAGTATGGTCGTTAGATGATTTAAAATTTACTGATGGAGGAGCATCTAGCGGGCCAATTCAATTTAGTGGTAATATAATACCTATTGAGTATATAAAGTCTGCTAACCCAAGTTTCATAGCTAATCAGGTAAATCTTTATGGAGATGGAATATCATCGGGTAGAAGAAGATTAGGTATGTTAGTTTATGTACATGAAACTAATTTGGTTTATCAATATACTATACCTAATTATGAGACATTATATAATAATGCCGATAGTGAAGGTAGTATCACAACGGCAACAGACCCCGATTCGGGTCAAATATTACGATTTACAGTAAAAGACCGACAGAGTCCTGCAGTTGCATGGCCAAATGGAGGAGCGTTAATAGACACTTGGTTGGATAATTCAATTGAAGGTGTTAGCGGAGCAACAGCACAGACGGCAAGATGGAGAATATTTTGGGGTACAGACTGGCAAGTTACGGGAGGTACTGTAGATTATAATAGCACAGGAGACCTAAACCTAAATTCAAATAGTGGTAATACAGTTACCATAAGTGGATTAACAACAATAACAGGTGGAACATACTTAAGTGGAACCTCAACATTAGAACTTTATAATAATTTAGGTGATACTGTTAGTATTACTGGATTTACTGGTGGAGGAGGAACTTCAGGTTCATCAGGAAGTAGCGGAACATCAGGAAGTTCAGGTTCATCAGGAACATCAGGTTCTTCAGGAACTAGTGGAAGTAGTGGTTCATCAGGAACATCAGGTTCTTCAGGTTCGTCAGGAACTAGCGGAAGTAGTGGTTCTTCAGGAACATCAGGTTCTTCAGGAACATCAGGTAGTTCAGGGACAT